>JAEEGH010002720.1_pt1 | contig 47442 bp, 46 predicted proteins | sample 9134181 | NCBI WGS metagenome assembly JAEEGH01 (sample SAMN16246544, study PRJNA631951) | gut metagenome | biome: gut microbiome; feature: rumen; material: DP-attached | host: Bos | place: Iran: Karaj | collected 2018-10
CCAAGGACGCCGGATGAGATATTCAGACTTCAGGATGGTCCATTTCTTGTCTTCCATATATACTATTTTGTTGTTCCGGCAAACCGTTCTATGTTCATGACTGAACATTCCTCAAAGGTTGTCGTTCCAAGGAGCAAAGATAGTCATTTTTCAGAAATAAAAGTGTAGCTGTTTGGGATTTTCCTCAACAAAGTAAATCCCATCAAGAACGCAGCCGTTCCTTGAGCTTGGTGTTGCGTTTCAGCACCACCTGGTTGTGGATGGCATAAGCAAGCGCCTTGGTGGTGCCGATGATGATGCAGATTTTCTTCGCTCTGGTGATCCCGGTATAAATCAGGTTGCGCTGGAGCATCACGAAATGCGTCATCAGCAAGGGTATGACCACCACGGGGTATTCCGAACCCTGTGACTTGTGGATGGTCGTTGCGTAGGCCAAGGTCAGCTCGTCAAGGTCAGTGTCCTCGTACTCCACGGACCTGCCGTCAAAAAGGACGGTGAGGGAACGGTCCTCGGTGTTGACCTGCCGGATGATGCCTATGTCGCCGTTGTAGGTATCCTTGTCGTAATTGTTGCGTATCTGCATCACCCGGTCGCCCTTGCGGTATTTGAAACCGCCACGGCTCAGGCTCTCGCCCTCCGGGTTGACCGCCTCCTGAATGGCCACGTTCAGGCTGGTGGCCCCCACCACGCTCCTCTGCATGGGAGCAAGCACCTGAATGTCATTGATGCTGATATGATAGGCCTTGGGTATCCTGTTCTTGACGATGTTGACGATCTCGGCGGCCGCCAGGGTGGAGTCCTCCTGCCGGATGAAGAAGAAGTCCGTGTCCTTGCCGTTGCTGATGTCGGGGAAGACACCCTGGTTGATCTTGTGCGCATTGGTGATGATACGGGAGGTCATCGCCTGTCTGAAGATACGTGTCAGGCGGATGACAGGAACTTTTTCAGAATCGATGATGTCACGCAGCACATTGCCCGCCCCCACGCTCGGGAGCTGGTCCACGTCCCCGACAAGGATCAGCCTCATGCTCAGGGGCACGGCCTTCAGGAGGGAGTTCATTAGGATGATGTCAATCATGGAGCACTCATCGACTATCAGCACCCCACCCTCCAGCGGGTTCTCGTCGTTACGGCCGTATCCCTCGGCGGGGTTGTACTCCAGAAGCCGGTGGATGGTCTTCGCCTCCTTGCCTGTCGCCTCGCTCATGCGTTTGGCGGCCCTTCCCGTGGGAGCGGCAAGAAGTATGCTCAGGCCCATGGATTCCAAGGCGGCGATGATGCCCAGTGTCGTTGTCGTCTTCCCCGTTCCCGGGCCTCCGGTCAGCACCATCACCTTGGACTGGGCAGCCTGGCGTATGGCGGCTACCTGGACCTCATCATAATGTATATGTGTTTTCCTGACTATTTTTTCAATATCGACATCCTCTTTGAAAAGGGTGCCTGTTGTGGTTCCCATCAGCCTCTTGAGCTTGTTGGCGGCTCCATTTTCCGCATAGTAGAAAGGAGGAAGGTAGATAGCCTCCTCATCCATCACCAGGTCTTCTGACTGCAGCATCCCGTCAAGTGCCTCGTTGATGGGCTGCTCGTCAGCCGCCAGCAGTTCCCTGGCCGTCTTTACGAGCTGTTCCCGCTCGGCATACACATGCCCGTCATCAGAGAGCTTGCTCAAGGTATAGAGGATGCCGCTACGGCAACGCCTTGGGTCATTCTGCGTATATCCCATTTTCTGGGCGATGCCGTCAGCCGTTTTAAATCCTATGCCCCATATGTCATCAGCCAGGCAGTATGGGTTCTCACTTACCTTCGGAATGGAATCCTTGCCATACGCTTTATAAATCTTGGCGGCATAGGTTGAGCTGACACCATGTCCCTGGAGGAACACCATGATATCCTTCACATCCTTCTGCTTCTCCCAGCTTTCCCTGATCTTGGAGATACGGGAGGGTCCTATGCCAGGCACCTCATTCAGCCGCTCAATGTCATTCTCTATCACATTGAACGTCTCCATCCCGAAGCGGGAGACGATCAGCTTGGCGAATTTCGGGCCTATACCCTTGACCAGCCCGCTGCCCAGGTATTTCTCAATGCCGATGATGTTGGCCGGCATGGTCTCGGTCCAGGACTGTGCGGCAAACTGCCTGCCGTAGCGCTTGTCCACGCGCCATTCGCCCTCGACAACGAGGGTTGCACCAACGGTCACCTCGAAGAAGTTGCCGACGATGCATTGCAGATCCCTGTAGCCTTTTACGCTGGCCTTGAGCACGGCATAGCCGTTATCGGGGTTCTGGAAAGTGATATGGTCAATGACGCAGTTGATCCGTTCCATTCAGAGAATGATCCTGAGACTCTTAAATAGGCGGCAAAGATACGAAAAAAAACACAGAAAAAGTGTTTTCAATGGCTTAACTCTGAAGGGAACAAAAAAGACATCAAAAATTCAGTCCTAAAGGAGGCAAATCCCACGAAATTGTTGGTGTCCATCCAATCATTTTTTCATACAGGAGCAGGAGCAAGTTTTACTTTTTAGTTTAATGAGGGTGTGACAGAGGTCACACCCTCCATAGTGTCAATACCATTCCGTGTAATAGCATTCGCTGTCCACTTCATCGGCGTTGTGCAGTTCCCTGTCCATTTCAGTGAGGGTCGTGTTCTCCGCCTCAAGTACACAATCGATGCTGCAGTAGGTACGGCCTCCCCATGAGTATCCTGACCACATCACCTTGCCGCAACACTCACAGATTTGTGCGCCGTCGAACTGTCCGAACCATTCCTGGAGGGACTTGCGCAAGCTCATGTCATCGACACATTTTGTGAGGAGCTGGAACACCACATGCGCCTTGTTGTACCATTTGATGTGACCCAGTTTCTCCTTGTGCTCGTCCATGAAGTCCTGGATGGCCCTGTTGTCCTCGTTCATCAGGGAGGAATGGATGGAGAGCCATCCCTTGATTTCTTCGCTGTTCATTTCCATGTCATTATTGGCTGTTGGTTATAGACAATGGGTTGGGGAGCCGCCATGGTGACGGCTCCCGATGTCTCAGAAATTGAAATTGATTTCACAGGTGTCGAAGTCCGTCCCATTGTCATCGTTATAGTACTCGATGGTGCAGGAGGGGATGTAGGTCTCTCCGTCTATCTCGAATTTTCCGGCCTGGAGGAGGTTCCACAAGGTCTCGCTGGAATTATCCCCGTCTGCGAGGATTGTTTCTATCTCCTTCCTTGTTCCCTTGAGAGTGAGCCCCACCCGGAGCCACAGGCATTCCTTCTCCTCTCCGATGGTATCGATGATGTCCTCTATGCCCTCGTCGTAGATGTCGTTGACATCCAGGGAGTCGATGATGTTTCCTTCCGCATCCTCACCAATCAGGCAGAGCATATCGCCCTCGCACATGATAGCCCGGATGTTTATCTCCTCATCCTTGTCATAGGGTGCCGCTTTGACAAAGGGCTTGTCAATGACGGTATATCCCGCTGCCGTCGGGTCGCACTCCCCGAAGAAGACCTCGCCGCCCACGGACTTCACGCATTCCATCAGTCTTTTAATATTACTTTTCATAATCAATTTGTTTTTAGATTTCACCAAGTTCATTCATCGTAGCGGTCTTGGCCATTATCTTGACCTCACCGTATTGTGTCTGCAGGGTCTCAGCAAAATGGACGGTCTCGTCATAGACAAACTGCTCAAGGTCGTAGTCATCATCACACCAGTCCTCGCTGTTGAAGTTCCTTGCCGCACGCTCGCTGATAAGCTCACCTGCAGCCTCATTGAGTTTCATCTCATCCTCGAAGACGCCCATCAGGACGAGAGAGGAAGAGGAGAGCCATGCATCGCCCTCATAAAGAAGATATACTTTCATAAGCCGTGTTTTTATTTCCCTTTCGTTTTTGCTGCCTTGCAGCTTCTGCGTCCGGGCGTTGTTATTACGCCGCCCCCCGAAGATGGCAGAGAGTGCGAGACATTCGGAAGGTTTGCGGAAAGTTTTGTCTGCCTGCGGCAGCCGAAAGGGAAGGAAAAGTTGCCGTGAAAGCCGATGCCGGGAGCGGGATGCCGACTATCTTCGCGAAGTAATGACAGACGGTCGGACGTGGAATGACTGCCTGCTTTTCATAGGAATAGAAAAAGGGTGGGGATTTGAGAACTCGTCTCTCCCCCACCCCATGACTGTTAAAAAAGATATGTTAAGAAAAATATGGCCGTGATGTTGCCGTTCACTTCGGCATCCATGCGCTATTTGTTGAAGTACTTCTTGCCTCCACTGATGACAATGCCCTTCGAGTCCGCCTTGACCTGCTGTCCGTAGGGGTTGTAGAAGATGTCATCCTCCGCGTTGCGGGTGAACTCAGCGACCGACACCTTGTCGGTAGTCCCGTCGCTGTTGTTGAACACCATTGTCAGGTTGGCGAAGCCGTCACCGTTGTGCTCGATGGCGTCGGACACGCTCTTGGGAAGCTGCAGGAACGACTTGTTGTAGGTCAGCCATCCCTCGCTTCTGTAGATCTTGAAGCGGTTCTGGTTCAAACCATAGTTGACGATGGTGCCGCCCGTCTCCTCATCCTCCTCTGTCGTGGGGATGAAGCGGTCGTCATGCGCCCAGCCCGACATCAGGTTGTTGGTCTCGGTCGAGCCGGAAGCCGCCATGGCCTGTTCCATCAGCCACTGGCCGGAAGCCCCCTGCGTGTAGTCATTCTCACCGATGCGGTAGTGGTAGGTGTAGCCGGGAGTGCCCTTCAGCACCACGCCCACGTACTCGTCCACGTCCTCATAGCCTTCCACATTGGCTTTCAGACGTGAGGGAATGTACTTAATCTCATTGAGGAACACCATGCGCAGCTCGCCGTCCACATCATCCACCAGATAGGCACGGAGCGGCTCCACGCCCTCCGGCAGGTTGTCGTTGGTATACCGCAGGTCCACGTCGAAGTCACGGCACAGCGTCTTGTACATGATGCCCTCGCCCTGGGCGTTGGCCATCGTCACCGGCACCTCGTAAGACACATCGAACTCCACGGTGGATGTCTTGTCCACAATACCGTAAGGGTAAGTCCAGGTCTGGCTCCACTTTCCCGTGGGATAGTGAGCATCGAACACCGACTTCTTCACATAGATGGTGATTGGCTCACCCTTGCCGTTGACAGACTCTTGATAAATGGTCTTCTCATGCCAAAGAGGTATGGTGTCGCCCATCACGAAGATGGAGCGCAGGTTGTTGTCGGTTGATTTCGGTTGTATCCTCCTCACGAAGCGGACATAGGCCGGAATGGTGAACTCCGTTATCTTCGGGTCTTTCTCGATGACACCATACTGGGGTGTGGCGAATTTGCATCTTGCCGTCTCAAAGATGGAGTCCAGGAATGACGGCAGCGTGACATGCGTCAGCTTATCACAGTAGCCAAACGCCCCTGCCTGGATCGTCTTCACGCTGTTTGGAATGTAGAGCGTGCGCAGACTCTTATTCGACTGCACCTGACCCTCAGTAATCTTGGAGATACCCGCCTCCCAACGCACGTCTTCGTACACGCCGCTGGAGAACTGTTGGCTCTCGTAGGGAATACCGTCCTTGGTGGGGTTGTTCTTCTCAAAAGTCGACCACTCCTCGATGAAATTGGGCACGAGCAAATGCCGGATGACCTTGTTCTGCGCAAAGGCGCTCTCACCAAGAATCCTCAACGTGGAAGGTATGGTGAAATCGAGGTTCGGCGACCTGCTGAAAGCACAGTAGCCCAAGCTCTCTATGCAGTCGCTCCAGATCATCGTGGTGAGGTTGGGACACATGGAAAAGCCACCTTCGTCAATGACGCTTACCTTACTATTGGAGAGGTCCACCCTCACAAGAGCAGAGTCGTTCTTGAAAGCATCCTCATACACCAATTCAAGAGATGCGGGAGCCACGTATTCCTCGTGGATGCCACCACACTGGTAGAGGATGGTCATATCCTTGTTGTAGACATGGTTTCCATCCACCACCTTGAAGAAAGGATTGTCCTCCGGATAGTCGAAGCACTTGATGCGCACGCCACGGGTACCACGCTTGCCGTAGTGCCACCTCTCATAGAGGTTGTAAGCGGGATTGAACTCCAAAGTATCGACACAAGAATAGACATCGAAAGCGTCACCGTAGCCGTTCGAGCCATTGAACGTCGTGTTACGGTTCTTGATGGTCAGCCTCTTGACATGTGCCGAATAGAACATCGCACCACTTAGGTTGCCCAATGACTCAGGCAAGGTGATATGCCCCAGGCTCGGACAAGTGTTGAAAGTGGACATCTGCATGACGGTCACCCCCTCGGGGATGTTTACGTCCACGAGTTTCGTGCAAGTACTGAAGATACGGTCAGTGTCCCAGTTTGTCAAAGTGCTGGGAACAAAGACGGAGGTGATTTCCTCACAGGTGCGGAAAGCCCTCGAAGCGAAGGCCGTCACGGTATAGGTTATGCCGCCGTTGCTGACGGTCTCGGGTATCACCACCGCCCCGGATATGTCAGTGCCGGCCGCCTTAACGGACACCGTTCCGGTGGAAGTGTCCGGGTCCTCCGTCAGGACCGTATAAGTCAGTTTGCCGATGGTGAACGAGCTGCCCACCGAGGCATGCATTGCCATGCCGAACAAGAAGGCGATAGAGCCCATGATTAGTCGAAGATGTATCATGTTGTTTGAATTTTTGGTTTGGTCCGCTAACGAATTAAAGGGCTCATGGCCGAAGCCATCTTAAAGAAAAGTCATGCAACATCGAGATGTTGAACATGATGCTTGCGGGGCGGCGCCATCATCTTGCTCCTGTGCGGGGAAAGCGACAGGCATCGGCCCCAAGCGGATTGTATGCGCCCTGGTTGGTTTCCAGGGCGCTTGCCGACCAGTCAGGATGACCGGCGGCTTGAAAGGGGACAGGATATTGTGCTTCCTGCTTATTTCAGTACTTTCCTGCCTTTCCGGACAATCACGCCTTTTGATGTCGGCGCAGTCCTTCTGCCGGACAGGTCATAGAATTCATCGCCGTCGCAGTCGTTGATGAACGCCTCATAGCCGATGGTGTCGGTCGTCCCATCCACATCCGTGAAGGTCATGGAGAAATTGGTGCCGGCCATCTTCTCAGGCAGGGGAAGGTACGACCTGTTGTACCCCATCCATCCCGGTCCGGACAGCTTGCGGAAGGCGTTGTTGTTGAGACCATAGTTGGTCACGGCCACGCCAGTCTCAGAATCCACCTCCGCAGGCAGTATGTATGCGGAATCGGAAATCCCCCTCATCATATTCGAGCCGGCATGAGCTGTCATCGAAACCGCCTGTGCATCCGCGAGCAGCCATTGCCCCTCCGCTCCCTGGGAGTAGTCGTTCTCTCCTATCTCGTAATAGTAGGTGCTACCGGGCGTACCCCTTACCACAACACCGACGTACTGGTCCTCGCCGGCATATCCGTCGACGTTGGCCATGAGCCTTGACGGGATGTAGAGGATCTCGTCCATGAACACCATGCCCAGCTCACCGTCGGCATCATCCACCACATAGGCGGAAAGCCTTTTCGTACCGTCGGAAAGGTCGTCCCCGCTATGCCGCAGGTCCACGTCGAAGTCTCTGCAGAGGGTCTTGTACTTGACCGCATTTCCCTTGGCGTTGACCATCTTTATGGGGATGCGGTAGTCCACCCTGAAGCCGTTCCATTCACCAGAGGGATACTTCTCATTGTAAACGGAGCGTTTGACATAGATGGTGATGTCCTCACCCATGCGGTTCCTGCTTCCCATCTCCTGCAGGCCATCGGGAATGACATCACCCATGACATAGATGCTGTTCAAACCAAAGGGAAAGGAATCTATCTTTCCTATCTTCCTGACAGACGCTGGGATGGTCAGCTCCGTCATGGCGTCACATCTCTCGAAAACGCCGCCAAGGTCACCCGTCCCGATGGTCTCCAGCCACGAAGGCAGCGTGACATGCGTCAATGCCTGGTCGTATCTGAACACACCGCTGCCGATGGCCGTCACGGAATTGGGCAGCGTGACGGACTTGAGCCTGGAGCAGTATGCGAAAGCCCCGTCAGGCAGGCCCGTGACATTCTGCGGGATGGTGACGGAGGCCAGTTCCTTGCAGCCGGCAAACGCGGACTCCCCTACCCCGGCCAGCGTCTCAGGCAAGGTGATGGAGGCCAAGGCCCCGCAACCGCTGAAAGCGTGGCTGTCGATGTATTGGACGCCTTCCGGAAGAGAGATGTCCTCCAGCTGTCCGCACATCTCGAACATCCCTTCCCCCACACCGGCCATGTTGTCAGGCAGGGAAACGGAGATGAGGGCAGAGCAGTTCAGAAAAGCATCCTCTCCGATGGTCTCTATCCCATCAGGAATGGCGACTTGAGTGATGCTGGCGCAACCGGCGAAAGCCTGCCTTCCGATATATGCCACATCCTGCGGAAGCGGGATGGACGTGAGGCTGGCGCAACCGGCAAAGGCGAAATCACCTATTGATGTCAGGGAGGAAGGAAGAGTCACTTCGGTCAGCAGGGAACAGTTTTGGAAAGCGGCCCTCTCTATGGCGGTCACGCCTTCCGGAAGAACCACTGTCCTCAACGCTGACCCTCTGAACGCCTCAGGGGAGACGGAAGTCACGTCGTATAGCACGCCGCCGTCAGACACCGCCGACGGTATCAGGGCATCCGTGAGAGAGGCGGACGGATCCAGGGAATGGACGGCGACCTCTCCCCCACCCTCCGAAGTTGCAATCACCTGGTAGGTGACGCCACCGTCGCTGAATGTGTCGCCGGTCTTTGCGAAGCTGTTGAGTGCGGTGAGAAGCGCACAGAAAAACATATACTTTTTCATAATGGTTGTTTTTTGGTGAATGAAAGAATTGTCAGGGATCATCTGGCGCATGCCCGCCGTCTTTCTTCGGGTCATCTTCCTTTCGCAAACTGTTCCTGGTCTTTTGGAACTTGCCGATCTCGATGACCTCATAAAAGTCGACGATGACAATCAGGAGGATTCCTCCCACCGCGCTGACGGCCAGCCAGACGATGAAGAACTCGAACCAGCCGAGGGCATTGTACGCGAGACTGAGGGTCATGATGACGGCAGCCAGAAGAACCGCCAACGCCATGACCAGGCAGGACAGCGCATGTCTCTCCAGAAATTCCCTCATGGCTCATTAGCGATTTCGTCTTGGCTGATTCCCTGTGTAGTCATATTCACGAATAGGGGCATGCCCAGCATAGGAGGATGCCGGGAGGGAAATCCCTGATTCCGCCGTCAGGCCCGGTCACCATTCCCCAGCCACAGTGACATGGGAGAGGATGACCGCACCGTCATGGCGCGAAGGAAGGATCTCCGGTTCAGTACGGGAATGTCATTCTTCCCAAAGGTTTCGCGTGCGGTAAAAGCTCTCCGTCTCTTCCTCCTGGAAGAAGGAGCCGTTGGCATCGGACTCCTCAGGCGAGGTGTTGCCCGAACCGATCTCGATCATGAAAGCCCCGCACTCCAGATTGTGGACATCACACACGGGAACCATGTAGGATTTCTTCATTGATTTTCTCATTGTCTTGTCGTTGTTAATTGAATGATTATCTTGGGCAAGGCATCCGGAAGGACGCCCCGCTCTTCACACAGAAGACCAAAGCAGATGGTTATTTCCTCACCACACGGTAGGCCTTGTTCGAACCGAACCACCTGCCGTCGCGCTCGGTGGCGCTGGGCTCGAACGAGACAGTCACCTCGTCACCAATCTTGATGCCGAACTCCTTGATCTTATCTTCACCGTAGACGGTGAACACCAGCCGGGAGGGGAAACGTCCCTCCGTGTTCTCTGCCACATAGTCCTGGGCAGTCCAATGACCCTTGGCGCCGTTTCCGCTTCTCACGGACGTGGCGGCAATGATCTTACCTGTGAAATTTAAGGCTTCCATATCCTAAGTTTTTTAAGTTAAAAAATAAACGATCACGGCAAGGCGCATTTCGTGCGTCTTGATTGTCAAGCTAAGAAGTGATGATAAAAAACCTAGGGAGGATTCCCAAGATATTCATGAAATTTCCAGTTTCAGAGAGTCATCACAACTTCGGGCCGCATGGCCCAAAAGACAATGCAAAATTACTGAATCATTTTATAATCAGCAAAGAAAAGAGTAAAAAAAACGTGAACGGCCTGATTTTTGTCTCTTCTTGTCATGCCGGCAACAGCACGATGCGTATTTCACCCAGTTTCCCGAACGGGTGTTCATAGCAGAAGGTTCTCTCCCCGACGAAGAATTTCTCCACGCCCGCGCCCGCATCCAGCAGCATGAAGTCATTGGTCTCTGCCGAGGGCAGCGGGATGTCCGGAGAGTATCCGAACGTCAGCAGCTGTTTGCTGCCCAAGAACACCCTCACCACGGGCTGTTCGTCAATCACCCCGAGGGTCCTGTTCAGGTGGAGCAGCTCTTTCCAGAAAGCATCCCCCTTGCCGTTCAGCTCATAGAGCACGGACATGATGGCCGTCTCCCTGACCACCAGGGTCCAGAGCTCCTCGCTCCGCTGCTCCGCCACGCAATACCTGACCATCATGTCAGATGCCAGTATCTCCAGGCAGAGGTCGTCCTCGCAAGAGCGCAGCGACACCTTGGCATTGCCCTCAGGCATTTCCTCTTTCAGGAAGGGAGTCACTCCTTGGGTCCTGCCCTCCGCGTCCTGCATGATGTATTCCACATAGACATATTGGTCCAGGGCATCCGTCCATCCCCCCTCCCCTATCCAGTCGGGATCGTGTTGGGAGAAAAGGTCGCACAGCTCGGCGGTCAGTCTGGTGAAGCCTGCACCTGCTGGGACGTTTTCCTTCCTCCACTCCGACACCTCCCGGTAGAGGGGAGAGATGGGGATGGTTCGGTTGAAAGAGAAATTCTTCATATAGGATTTCCTGTGGTCATTCGTTGGTTGGGATGGGTCTGCCTCAGTCAAGGGGCACGGTAGTGAAGCCTATGGAATGGACGTTTTTCTCACCGCCCCTGAACGTGTAGGTCATGGAATTTGCCAGTTTCCCGTCGATGTAGCCCTCCAGCCTGACGGTGATCTCGCCGTTGTTGTTCTCCTCGAAGTCCGTGATGACCATGGCAGCCGCCAGCGCTGTTCCCTCCTTTGTGGTCTGACCCGTCAGGGAAGAGAAATTGTCCGTTTTCTCGCCCAAGGCATTCCCGTACTCGTCATAGACGATAGCCTGTTCCGCCCTGTTGTCATGCCAGGTAAGGCCGTTGAAGTTGGCGCTCCATTTGAAACTGCCGGGATCACCCGTCACGGAGATTTTTATTCTGTGCACGGCAGTTGTCCGGCTGTCGCCATTGTCCATGATTTCGTCTTTCTCGTCATCCCCGCAGGAGGAAAGTGTCACAGTGGCCATTGCCATCAATGTGAGGCAAAACAGATTGATTAACTTTTTCATTTTCTTGTCTTTTTAAGTGAAACATGTTATTGATTGATAGAAAAATTTCAAATGTTGAAGAGTATCCTCGCCATCATCTCCCTTGGCCTGAGCCTGATCACGGCGTGGACACTCTGGGTGGTCGTCACATAGCGTCTCTCGTATTTGTCCGAGCCCATGACGTTGTTGAGCCAGATTCCCAGTTCCATCTTCCTGGTCCTGTATGAAAGCGCCATGTCGGCAAAATGGCTGAAGGACACCGAACGGTCGTTGCTGTGGTACAGCTCGTTGTCGATTTCCAGCTGCCATTTGCCCAGCAGCACAAAGACCTTTATATGGTGTTCGAAATGATTCATCGACTGTTCCGGCCTGCCGCCTGCATGGCTTGTCCTCTGCCGGGAGTGGTAGAAGCGGGACTTCTCCTCGATGGAAAGAAAGGGAAAGGGTTTCAGGCTGAAGCCCACGCTGGCCATAAAGCCCCGCATGTTGCACGGCACAGGCTCCCCGTCCAGCAGGATATGGTAATCGTCGGTGTTCCATTCGCATCCAGCCTTGATAACCGTCTTCGCCCAGGAGAGGGATTTCGACACGTCGCAGGAAAGGCTCCACCCCACCGTATTGTCATGCATCCCGGAGGTATGCTGCCGGAAGAACAGTCCCTCCACCGAGCTCTCGTACATCCTCGCATGACGTACGCTGTGGTAGGAAGCGCCCACATTGGCGAACAGCCCGTGCATGATGTGGTGATAGCGTGCATAGGCACTCGCGTTGTGCGTGCGTGACCTGTCGAGTCCCCCGCTTCCCAGTGTCATGGTGCGGTATGAAGTGAACACGGGGATGTCGCACGCCTCGTTCATGCCGTCCGCCATGCAGCTCATCAGATAGGCGGCGCCATAGTCCAGTGACGCGTTCTGCTTGTAGCTGACGGTCACGGAAGGCTCGAAGAGGAAATCCCCGGCACGGGCAGGCCCGTACCTTCTCCGCAGCAAGCTCATCCTTGGAGAAGCGCTCACGCGCAGTCTCCCGTGGTCAAGGGACAGGCTGGGGAAGGCGTACAGCCGTTCCTCGTCATACCGGACACCCTTTTGTGAAGCCAAAGGATTCTCGATGTCCATCCGGTTCAACGTCATGTCAAGTCCGATGTTCCAGGCCACGCTCCACCGCCACAGCCTGTGCCGGAAATTGGCCCTGGCATTCCACCTCAGCGCTGTCATGTCAAGTTTTTCCGCCGTACTGTCGCAGAGCAGTATCCGTCCGGGGAGACGGTCATATGCGATGGCGGAGGACAGCGTGTAGCTGTTCCCGTTTCCCATCTTCCGTATCATCTCCACGGCATCGGAGACGAAGCACGACCGTGGCCTCACATCCTCATGCGTCAGCGAGCCGTTGAGGGACGAAAGACCCGACGAGCGGCCGAGACCGATGTTTGCCTCCAGCCGGTTGTTGAGATACATGGATTCACTGTTGACCTTGTACTGCATCTCCACGTCCCACTTGGACGTATGGCTACTCGTGGAAGCATCCTCCCTGAGCGACCATCCGCCCGTGATATCGGTGTATGTGGTCTCGGAGAATCTCTCGCTCTCCGTCCTGTCGAGGAAGCAGCTCGCCTGCAGCCGCAGGTCATGGCCGCCCCTGGTCCTGAACAGCCAGTTGGTCGCCGCCAGCTGGCTGTCGTTGAACGCGTACCGCCGCCCGTCGATGTCGGCCGATGCCACTCCGATGCCGGACAGGCGAGTGGTCAGCGGAGAGAGCGCATTGCTGTCAAATATCAGGTCACTTACCTCTGTCTGGATGTCCTTTCCCGTGTTGTTGGTTTTCCATATCGACACGCTCTGGCATTTCCTGCCGAACACCATGCCCATGAGCCTGGTATCCCGCAGCCACCGGGTGCCGTCCTGCAGGGTCAGTCCTGAGGCCATGTCGCACAGCCCTTGCCACACGTTCCTCGCATCGTCCCTGAGCACGAGGTTGAGTGCCGCCTGCTCGGAGAACTGCACGTCACGCAGCACCTTCTTGGGCTGGTTGTTCTCCCTCACCTCCACGCTCTTCACTTTGTCGGCGGACAGGTTCTCGCTGATCTGCGCATACCTTCCGTTGGTCAGGTCCATGCCTTCTATGGTGAACTCGTTGATGGCCTTGCCCTGGTAGGTGATTTTGCCGTCGCTCCGCACGTCCAATCCCGGCATCTTCCTGATGACGTCGGCAATGGAGCGGTCCTGCCGCTGCCTGAAGCCCGCCACGGAGAACACCAGCGTGTCATTGTCCTGCCTGATACGCTGCGAGGTGACCTTCACCTCCCTGAGCCCGACCCCCTCCTCCGTCATCCTGACGGTCTGTCCGCTGGCGAACTCCCCTACAGGCATCCTGACTTCGGCGAACCCCATCCTCCGGAAGGAGATATGCTCCACGCTCCTGTCCCCGGGCAGCTTGATGGAGAAAGTGCCATCCTCTGCCGTCCGTGAGAAAGCCACGACCCTGCCCCCGCTCCCCTGTAGCGTGACAGACACCGACCCGACAGACTTGTCAGAGGCGTCCGTCACCTTTCCGGTGAGCGGCTGCGCCATCATCCCAAGGGGAGAGAGCGCCAGCAAAAGCAGCAGCAGTAATCCGTTGTTCATTCTTACAGGAGCATGGAAGTTGTGGATGTTTGAAATGCAGGTATGAATCCTCAGAGATGTTGCTTTCACTCCGCCGTCTCCATGAAGACCAGCTCCGTTTTCTCCTGCCTGAAGATCTCTCCGTTCTGGTCACGAATCTCGCCGGGGTCCAGGCCAAGCGTGTTCTGGATCATCCCACGGACATCATTCACGCTCATGTCCTTCAGCTCCTGCATTTTCCTCCGGGAGGCTTTGGTCATCCCCTTGGTCTTCAGCGGGCTGAAAGACTTCCCGACACCCTTGGAGATGCCTATGCAGGTGAAGCTGAAATAACCGTCGGCCTCACTCGCCTTGAGAATCAGTCCCGGCAGCCCGCACAGCTTCCACGGTCCGTCGCCGACAGGGATGTCCATCGAGAACCATGCCGTCCAAGTCCTCCCACGGAAAGTGCCGACGGCCTTCTGGCAGGAATACTCCGCTATCACGGTGTCTCCTTCTTCCATCTTCCAGTCTATCGCCGGCATCGGCTCCTCGTAGTACATCTCTTCCATGAACTTGTCGGCATAGGTCAGCCTTCCGGCCGACGGGATGTTCTTGAACACGCGGTAGGACTGGCCGCTTTTTACACCCATTCTTTTCCGCTCCTGCATCATGGCCATCGGGTCAAGGCCGGCGTTGAGCAGGCTGTCCATCACGAAATCGTTTCTCTCCGACCACTGGCTGTAGAACCGTGACCGGCCGTCCTTGCCCACCTGAAGGACATGCATGTCCTTCTGCGGCTGCCTCGCCTCCTTCTTAAAGCTGTAGGTGCTGGAATAAGTGACTTCCAGCTCACAGGGAATCAGTTCCTGCGCATTGCTGACGATGGCCGTGGCCATCAGGGCAATGGTGACAATTGTCTTTCTCATCGCACTCATATTTTTGTTGGTGTTAATACTATGCTATCGTATCATGTGGCAGAAAGGTAAACCGGCGTCTGCCCTTTTCAGTCACATTCTATCCATCTGCTGCATTTGAAATGCCTGCATATGGCATCACCCCTCTTCTGCCTGCGGAGGGAGCAGTGCCCGTGGAAGACGCAATGGCCGCAGCCTATCTGGTATTTCTGGGTGCAGCCGGCCAGGAAGATGCAGACGCTGCATTGGCCGTACAGGGTGGTGTTGGCCCTGAGATTCGACTCCCTCACCTCCCTCCTGGTCATGCCCAGTACCGTTTTTGCCAGTCTCGCCATGCCAGGCCCCCTGAGGTACCACACATAGCGGTTGCCGCCGTCCTTCCAGAACCTGCCTTTTTCAAGGTAGTCGCAGGCCGTCCGGTTCCTCAGGGCCAGGATCCTCCTGATATTGAAGCTGAGCACCCACATCATCAGCTGCAGGCACAGCCAGGCAGCCAGCAATACCGTCATGGTGTATGCCGCTACCAGCAGAATGGTATATGTCGCTGCTGCACTCATCTTGCGTCGGTATCATCACATGATTCAGAAGGAGGGATTTCAGTTTCCTGCCCCTCCCCCACTCTTGTCTCATCACTCGGACCTGCAGGGATTTCCACTGGTTCGGCTGTGCTGCCGTGACTCCTGTCCTTTTCCTCGTCCTCCTTCCTCATCTCGATATACCTCACCATGTAGTTGGCGACAACATACAGGGTGAGCAGCACGAGCAGGATCATGCCCATGCCGTCCCAGATATGGCACTTGATGTCGAGGAACAGCATCATCATCAGCGTCACCGTCCCGACAACCAGCTTCTTCGTGAAGAACCCCTTTCTATGGAACACATAGGCGGTCACTTCCCTTGTCTTCTTGAGCAATTGTCTCATGTTTCAAGCATCATCATTTTTGTTGTTCACGTTTGAATTGTTTGGATTTCTCTATCAGAGTCCGGGCGGAATCCAGCAACAGGCAGGTGTCTGTCATTGTCTCCGCCGGAATAGCATTCCGCTTGCTCAGCTCGAAGACCCTTGTGCTGAGAAGGCTCAGTGACCTCATCAGGTCACGCCTGTCCGCCGGATAGCGGCAAAGGTCCTCGTCATCCCTCCACGGGCATACGGGACCGCTGTCACAGCCCATGCCGAACGGACACTCTTGGACACGAAAGGGCATGCCTTCCGTGTCCGGGTCAAGAACACACCGTAAAGCCATAACAAAAAGTCACACGGCATCCTGGATACCGCCATTGCGGAATCCGCGGGATGTCACAGTGTCATTACAGGCGATGTGCTCCCCGAGAGGGATATGTTATAATTGTTTGGGAAATGGACGCCACACGTAGGGGATGGGACGCGTCTGCTTGAAAATGGGAGGAATGCATGGTTCCCCCGTGATTAAAAAAAGTTTTTTCCATGTTCGAGAGTCAGTTTAAAAAATGAAGAAAAGTTCCGCCCGTATTTCCAGTACGGGCAGAACGTATTGCCAGTGTCAACCGCCCATCAGTTCCTTCCGGATACGGTCGTTGATCTCATCCTTGTATTTGTCCATGAAGAGCCTGAGGGTGGCGTTGACCATGCTCTTGAGGTCGGCCGTCGGTCCGCAGACAAGCTTCATGCTCATAAAGAATTTTCTGATGTCCTCGTGTACGTAGACTGCCAGTGTCGGATAATTCTTGTTGTAGAACTGGGAGGTGTAGTCCATGAAACGCTCCCACTCCGTGTCACCGCTAGCTTCCACGATCGCCTCGGTGGCCTTTCGCGGCCGTCCTGCCCCGCCGCCTCTCTGGGGGGTGCTGGGCTTCTCCTCCTCCGGCTTGGGGTCTTTCCTGTCAAGAAGCCCGCTGTTGACGGACTTCGTGATCTCGGACAGGTCACCTCCGCCTGTCAGTCCGGCGATGGTCATCGGTATGGAAGTCAGCTGTTTCTTCTTCTCGTTCTTCTTAGGTTCGTTCTTCTTAGCCATAGTAGAAATAGATTTGATTATGTTATTGCTGTTTATTCAGAGTCCTTGGTGAAGCTTGGGTACAGCTTCTTGATGATGAAGTCGAAACAGGGGGAGACGACATCCTTCTGCTCCTTGGTGATCTCAAGGGTGGAGTATCTCTGAAGGCAGACCTTCCTGTCAATCTTTGGAGTCACGATGCCCTTCTTGGCGAAGATGGAGTCAATCTGTCTCCACATCTCATGCTCCTCCTGGAGACCCACGCCTTTCTGGACGGCATTGGGAATGAACACCAGCTTGGCCTTCATGTCAGGATAGCTCTTGCGAAGCACGTCAACCACGGTGATAAAGACGCCGGTGCTGGACAGGGTGGCCTGGTCATAGATATAGGGACAGATGATGTAGTCCACGTTGGAGTATATGGGGGTCAGACCCTCTTCCGTGAGATTTCCCGGAGTGTCGAACAGCACACATCCCTTGAGCGTGCTGGCGGCCTCCATCAGCCCGTTGACGGTCTTGAGGAAATCCTCGAGGGAGGAATTCTTGGGTCTCTTGATATCGAAAGTCTGCACCGTCCAAGGAGCCTCGCCCGCCTCTATCTGGTCCTTCCTCAGGTTTTCCGACCTGATGTAGGAGATGGTGCGCTGAAGGTCTGCATCAACCACACAGACGGGGATGCCCAGCTCGGAGAGATAGTCGGCAAAAAGCGTGCAAAGCGTTGTTTTGCCACAACCTCCTTTTTGGTTAGCGAACGCAATTGTCTTGTTCTTGAAGATATTTCTATTGCTCATATTAAATAAAATGTGTTTATAGATTTCCAATCAATCGGAGTCTCGCAGGACTCCCTAAAAAGTGAGTATTTCCGTAAGTTCCATACGGACAGACCATTGATGATTTCGTGTCCGTAATGCAGATGCAAAAGTAATACATAATTTTATAACAACAAAATAAAATAACATTTTTATTTTTTCATTTTATTATTTTTGTATTCTATAATTATATAATTAAAAAATTGATTTTGTATTTTTTAATTTTATAACATTATAATTATATAATTATGAAACTAGCGAGCGGCATGGAGCCGTGACGTCAATAGCCCATGCCACCTCCGTCACGGTCATCCTTCCTTTTCTTGCGCTTCTTCGAGAGGTCCTTTTTACCGCCACCCCCTACCCCACCAGAGCCGGTGCCGCCGATGGACAGGATGTTGTCCATGGTGTTGGCCACCATATCGACAGGATGTTCCGGGACGAGTCTGTCAAGGCCCAAACCGATGCCTCCAGGAAGACCGTCGGATTCAGATCGGGAATCTCCCTCTTCCCTTGTCTGGCCGGGTCGCTCAAGCAGCCCCTCCCCTACCCCACCGTCCCTGGCGTTGACGATGGCGTTGGTCTTGAAGTTGAGAATGTAATAGTCGTTCTCATATTTGAACAGGGTGAAGCCGTTCTGCGTGAGGTTGTCCCTGAAGGTACGGGCATCCGACGCCGCTGCTATCTGGCGGATGCTCTCAATGACGCCTGGATCCGCCGCTCCTGCATCAGGATTCACGGAAAGGTAATCGGGATTCACCTTGAACAATGCGGCGAGGACGCATTTCTCCCTTTCGGTACGTGGATTGAAGGACTGTATCCAGGCGTATCTGTCATTGTTTCTGAGCAGGCGGGCGATGTTCTCTCCCAGAGGCTGCTTGACTCCGTTGATGACAAGCATTCCCTTGGAAATATAGGCATTGGTCTGCTTCTTCAGCAGGTTGTTCAGCCCACGTGTGGTCAGCAGGTTGTCCTTCTGGAAGGCATCGTCGATGAAGGCATGGATTTCCCTCTCCTTTTCCTCCCTGGAGTAAGGGATGAACTCAAGCAACTGCTTAAGGGGAAGGACATCAGAGCCCTTGAACACGGTCTTTGAGCGGTGGTCGACAACCGTATAACCGTAAGGCTTGAACTCGGTACCACCGACACCCTTGCCGTGGAAGACCAGGTCGACCCCGAATTTGGCGTGCATCAGCTTCCTCAGCTCCTCCTGGTTGTAGCACATGGCCTTGTAGCGTAGAAGCCACGCCTTGAGCTGTGCAGCCCTTTTCTTGCGATCCTCCAGGTCATCGTCCCTGAAGCTGCTGATGATGCGCTGGACGGGAACGGAGAACAGCACTCCCCCACCCTTCTTCACGTTCACGCTGCCGTTCTCCTCATAAGTCTCGTATGAGGACGACTCAAGGATGGACCTGAACTGTCCGATGCTCTGGAACGAGTAATGCAAGGCCTTTTCTATGATGTTCTCCGCCTCATTGGCGGGATGTACGCCAAGGATTTCGTTGATGGCCTGCTGGGAGCGCCTTCGCTCATGGCTGTGGTTGATTTTCTTCCCATCCCGCCCCACCCTGCTGGTGACGACATGCAGATGGTTGTTATCCGTGTCCTGATGGAAGTAGATGACCATGGGATTGGAAGCATAGCCCATCTTCTCCAGCCATTGGTCGGCGAAAGCCATCAGCTCTTCCTTTGACATGGATTTTCCCCTTGTACTGAACGAAACGTGGAACTGGGGATACTTAAGGTGATTGTTGCCGGTTTCAGAGTACACGGAGAGATAATCAGAGATGGCCTGAGAGGACAACAGCTCCTGGTTGTTCTGGAAGGGACCGAAGTTCCGCACCTCTACCCTCTCGGCCACACCTTGATTGACTTTCTCTTCGTTATACTGGACCGCTGGAAAGGATCCGGAAGTCTTTAGGATTTTCACTATCATAGCACGGTTATTTAATTCATATAGTTAAGTATACCATTTAAGCGGATTGTTTTTCTATTATATAATTATTGTATTTTATTATTATAATATTTTGATGTTATAAAATTGAAGTGCCCATTTGATTTCTATGTTTTAAAATTAAAGAATTATATTATTATATTATTTTCCTATTATAATATTTTCAGCCACCCTATTATCTTATTTTCCTATTATGCTATTATCCTATTTTAATGTTATATAATTATCTCCCAGATAAATTTAATGTTATATGATTATTTAGTTTTATAACATTATAATTTTATAACTTAATAATTCAGAATCAATTTCTATGTTATTTTATTATGTTATTGTTTTATTATTCTATTATAAAATTATGAAAGAATTTCCGTATTATATTATTATTCTATTTTAATGTTATTGTATTCTTTTGTTTTAATGTTTTAGTATTTTATTATTTTATTATTCTTTTATTTTTTTGTTTTATTGTTTTGTTATTTTAATATTCTTTTATTATATTATTATAGTATTATCTTGTTTTTCTATTTTATAACACTGGGCAGAATCCATCCTATGTTATAATGATATATAATTATATAATAGTAAAATTACAGATGTTTTCTATGTTTTAAAATTATATAATTATTTAACATCGTAATAGGAATAGTTTCTATGTTATTTTATTATTCTATTTTTTGATTATATTGATATGTTGTTTTAATATTATATAATAATAAGGTTATTATATTTTATAATAGTAAAATAGCATAATAGAAAAATTGGGTAACAAAGTGATGTGTAACTGGAGTGATTGGACGAAGTGGGGTAGGGGATGCCTATCTCGTATAAAGACGCTTCTTGATGAGAAGCTGGTCGATGTTGATGGCTTGATAGAGACTATGCAGCTCGTCAATGGCCGGAATGATGACATCCGTCACATACTGCTCCGGAATCTTACCGTCAATGGCGAAGATGTTCACCTGATGGGCGATCTGGTTGATGTTGTTTCCAATGGCAGCCAGCTGACGCTGTCTTTCCTCGATAAGAATGTTGTGCTCTGTCGTGACCTGTATCTTCTTCTTCGCACTGGTATCATCCAGGTGGAGTAGGGCATAACGACACATACGGCTGAAATTGTAGCCGTATTCCTTTGCCTTGAGGAGAACATATTTCTCCTCAGCTTCTGTCAGGTAGACCTGTCTTTTGATTCTTTGTCCGACTTTCATAGTTCATCTATTTAAGAAAAATATATACCGAGTTGCGAGGTTATATTGGATCCCAACACAGTTGGCGAGTTCACTTTTTGACGTCAAAAAGTACAACTTGCGGTCTAAGCTCTGAAATGACCTTGGCAAAGGTATGAAGTATTTCAGTAACGAGGTAAATTTTTATTATAAAAATTCTGAAGAAACGTTTAATAATTTTAATAATATATTATTTTATTGTTTTTTAATTATATAATAATAAAATTCAAAGTGAATTTTTCAATTATAATATTATATGGTTTTATAATAATATTATTATTTTATTTTGCTATTTTAAAATCTGGACGGTTTGAAAAGTGAAATCTATGGAAACTATAAGATTTAAAACCGAAAGGGAAAATAAAAAAGAGAGCAAAGCAGGGTAGGGGAGGGGAGAAGATGGTAGAAAAATACAATCTTATCAGGTTGTCTTCCTGCTTTGATTGAAAGTGAAAATACAATTATTGTATTATAATATTATAAGGTTATATAATAATAAAATAGGTATACAAGATATGATGATTTAATACTTTTGGAGAGAAACAAGAGAAAACGATGTGAAATATTTTTAAATTTTGAATATTGTCTGAAGATTATTTGGAGGTGTCACAGATATTTTGTAACTTAGCAAAAAGAAACAAAATCATCAGTCTATGGCATACTATCAGAGATGGGAAAAGGATCTCAGCGGCGGTGGCGGTTATCAAACCCACTACTGGCCTGACAGCAAAGCGGACGAGACAGATGTATCGTGGGTCTTTGCTCCGTTCGTACTGCTGCTGGGTGGAATGTTCAAGCTGCCGTTGTTCAGGAATCTGATTGGGTTCCTGATCGGACTTCCTGTTGTCCTGGCCTTATGCATCCTGCTGGGCATGCTCGCCATGCTCTTTGTCCTCATCGGTGAGATGGTGTGCTGCTGGGGTGACATCCTGAAGGAGTTTACAAGGGATATGGCAGCATGCTGCAAATGGGTGAATGAGAGATGGACCCGTCACAAGGAAATCATCCCTACGGATTGAAACCTGCCGCATCCTGAAAGAGAAGACCATCAGAATGAACTTCCCCGATCGCTTGCTCTTTAACACGCCGAGTTTTGGCGTGACTAATATTCAAATAGTGATATTTTAGAATAACAATTCTCAAAAAACACCAATTTGGAAGAAAAAATATTCCAAGAAAGATATTTCTTCGATTTGTTTTTGTATTTTTGCAACCAGTTTTGACAGTGGTGAATACCTTCGCCATTGATTATTTTAGATTTATTGTCTGACTCCGAAACCTGGAAACTTCTGACAGACATCATATTCAAGGATGATGGAATAATCCTCATTTGAACCGGACCGGCAAAAGCCGGCACCTTGCCGCGTGGATACGTGGCTGCTTGCATTAGGGATAAAAGTACAAAGACCAATATGGGCTGTGTCAGTCGTCTATTTCGCAAACTATGGAAGAATGAGAAGTACGTAAGGGTCTTCCTGAGCATCTTCTGGCCATCTCTGATATTGTACATCGGCTGCAAAATGCTATGGTACGCAGAGGAACGGTACAGTCCTGTCCCGATCATGACAGTGGAACGGCCGGAAACGACTGAAAGCGCAGGTTTTTCAGAAGAGGATTCTTTCCTGACGGGAGACATCGATGGGAATGATTCCTTGGGCGTGGAGGAAGACAGTCTCCTGACTCCCTGAAAAAGCATGCAAACTTTTCCGAAAGTAGCAGGCTGAGCGGGGTAGGGGAGGGTGTTCAGGATCTTCGATATACAAGTGTAACTGGAACTAGTTTATAGATTTCACCCAGGGCGATCCGCGACGGCTAGTGCCCTGTCATTTCAACAGCTATGGAGACTCTACGAACGGACGTCATATACATGAAAGATTGCATTGAGGGAATGTCCATGTTGCCGGACCATTCCTTCGATGCCATCATCTGTGACCTGCCTTACGGGAGCACCAGGAACAAATGGGATACCGTCATCCCATTTGACAAGCTGTGGGAGCAATACACCCGTCTGGTCAAGGAAAGAGGCGCCATCATCCTTTTCGGCCAGGGGATGTTCACAGCCCAGCTGATGACCAGCAACCCAAGATGGTGGAGGTACAACCTCATTTGGGAGAAGACCCAGCCGACCGGTTTCCTGAACTCCCACAAGATGCCCCTGAGGGCACACGAGGACATCTGTGTCTTCTACAAGAGCCTCCCTGAATACCATCCCATCATGACGAAGGGAGTGCGCAAGGTCAGCTCTGCCGTCTCCAAGCGCAACAGCGTGAAATCAAGCAATTACGGAGAACATCAGCACACGGACTATGACAGTGAGCTGCGCTATCCCACCAGCGTCATCCGTTTTCCCAAGGACATCCAGCATTCCGCCATCCACCCCACCCAGAAGCCCGTAGCCCTGATGGAATGGCTCATCAGGACATACACGAAGCCGGGGGATGTGATACTGGACAACTGCATGGGGAGCGGCACCACCGCCATCGCGTGCATATCGACAGGGAGGAGATACGTCGGCTTTGAGAACGACGAGAGATACTGGAGGTGTGCGGAACAGAGGATAGCGGAATTCAGGAAGACGAGAGAATCAGAGACGAATAACATGTTTAACCCTATAAACGGCATTGAGAATGACAAAAGAGATCCTATTCGCAAGCAGAAAGGGCGCCACAGGTAAATCGACACTGTGCGCCATGGTGGCCAACCATCTTGCAGCCAATGGCATGAAGGTAGCAGTGATCGACTGTGACAACTGCGCCACCCTCACATGGAGGCGCAAGGCGGACATGAAATGTCTGCCGGAGGGCGTGCAGCCCCCGTATCCCGTATTCCAGGATGAAGACTACTTCGACAAGGAGCATCAGTTTGAGGAATACGACTATGTGCTCATCGACAACTATGACATGGTCAGGGAGGGCGTCAGCGGTGCTGTCGTGGTGCCATTCATCTATACGGAGATGGTACTCGACTCCACCTTCCGCTTTGTCCGCAACATAAGAAGGACAGGCAGCTGCGAGGTGCTGTTCGTGCCCAACGAGGTGCATGGCTACAAGCAGTCGCTCAAGAAGAGGGACATCATCGAGAATGTCAACTGGATTCTGGGCATCTTCGGAAAGATCCTTCCAAAAGTTTCCAACAGCAGGCTGATGGACCAGGTGAACACCATCTCCAATACCGTGGAGATGAACCTTCTCGTCAGGGATTTCGTCGACGCGCTTCTCCCGGAATGCAAGATGAGCGAGGAGGAGCTGACTGCCAGCGAGGAAAGCCGGATACAGGACACGTCCGACGATGCAGCCCAGCCTGCGGACCTGTTCTCAGCCATGGACGAGCAATCCGAGGAGTGATGACCAAACCATAACCAACTCACGGCAGAATGATAGTATGCATTGCAGAGAAGCCAAGTGTCGGGCGGGACATCGCTAAGGTGCTCGGCGCTGCGGAAAAGCACGAGGGTTATTATGAAGGCAACGGCTACCAGGTGACATGGGCCTTGGGCCATCTGCTCTGCCTGAAGGAGCCGCACGACTACCTTGACAGCTGGAAAAAATGGAGTCTGGATGTCTTGCCGATGGTACCGCCGCGTTTCGGCATCAAGCTCATTGACGATGCGGGGACCAAGAAGCAGTTCAACATTGTCAAGCAGCTTGTTGCCAACGCACGGGAGGTCATCAACTGCGGGGATGCCGGACAGGAGGGGGAGTTGATCCAGAGATGGATCCTGCAGTACGCCAAAGTCAAGTGCCCCGTGAAGAGACTGTGGATATCATCTCTGACAGAGGAAGCGATAAGGGACGGATTCCGGCACCTCACAGACCAGAGCAGGTACGACAACCTGTACATGGCCGGACTGAGCAGGGCATGCGGAGACTGGCTGCTGGGCATCAACGCCACCCGTCTCTACACGCTCAAATACGGCCGTGAGAGGCAGGTCCTGAGCATAGGACGTGTGCAGACACCCACCTTGGCGCTCATCGTACAGCGCGACAAGGAAATCAGCGAGTTCCGTCCGGAGCCCTATTGGGTGCTGCAGACCAAATACAGGGACGTGCTCTTCACCGCCGTCCAGGGAAAGTTCACGGACAGGAAAGAGGGAGAAAGGGTGCTCAGCTCCTTCGCCGGAAGACCCTTCGTCATCACGGACGTCTCCAAGAAGCAAGGCAGCGAGCCGCCCAGGCAGCTGTACGACCTGACCGCACTACAGATAGACTGCAACAAGAAATACAGCCTCAGTGCGGAAACGACGCTCAACACCATACAGTCGCTGTATGAGAAAAGGCTGACCACATATCCGCGTGTCGACACCCGCTACCTGAGTGACGATATCTACCCGCAATGCGCCGACATCCTGGACAACGTCATAAGGCAATCCGCAGGCGGCATCGGCGGAAGGGTGGGGGAGACCCTGCAGCACCCGCTGCCCAAGAGCAAAAGGGTCTTTGACACCTCGAAGGTCACCGACCACCACGCCATTATCCCGACGGGCATCAAACCTTCCGGGCTGAACCAGACAGAAGAAAGGGTGTATGACCTCATTGTCCGCAGTTTCGTCAGCGTCTTCATGCCGGACTGCAGGTATTCGACCACCACGGTGACGGGAAAGGCCGGGGAGACGGCATTCAAGGTCACAGGCAAGGAGATTCTTGCGCCTGGTTGGAGAATCCTGTACCAGGATTACAGGGAAGATGAGGAGGATGCTGCGGACCAGGACAGGGAGAAGGAAGAGAAAGTGCTGCCCTCCTTCGTCAGGAATGAGTCAGGACCGCACCAGCCTGTCCTCCAGAGCAAGATGACCACCCCTCCGAAACCGTATACGGAAGCATCTCTCCTGCAGGCCATGGAGACCGCAGGCAGGTTTGTCGAAGACGAGGAACTGAAAGCAGCCATGAAGGAGAACGGCATCGGTCGGCCTTCATCGAGAGCCAGCATCATTGAGACCCTGTTCAAGAGGAACTACATCAAGCGGAACAGGAAGAACATCAGCGCCACTCCTATAGGCCGCCAGCTGATAGGACTCATCCAGTACGAACTGCTCAAGAGCTGTGAGCTTACCGGCATATGGGAGAAGAAGCTGAGGGATATGGAGAGAGGGAAATATGACCCGAGAAGATTCATCGAGGAGCTGAAGGGACAATTGCTGGCCATCGTCAGCAGTGTCAAGGCGGACAACTCCCAGAGATTCGTGGATTCCTTTCCGCAAACTGACAGCAAGGGGGAAGCGCATGGGAAGAGAACTGCAGGCACTAAGCCCTCATCTTCCCGCCGTGCAAAGAAGGCGGCATCATCAGGCAAGATGAAAGTGACGCACGGTCAAGCGTGTCCTCTCTGCAGACAAGGTCAAGTCATCAAGGGCAAGTACTCATATTTCTGCAGCCGACACAATGAAGGATGCAAATTCAAATCACCTTTGTAGGCGGTACAAAAAAATTCCGAATTTCCATCTCGGCAAATGCTGATTTATGGATATGGGAATCCAAAGTCCATGTCAATACCCGCAAAAATGGAAAATACCACGTAGTCTATTATCGGGATGACCCGATAATATAAAATGTGGGTTAAAGTTTTCCGTTAGGAATCAATTTGTAAAAATTCTTTAACATGCTCATTATTAGAACTTTAAGCAATACGTTAAAGTAATACTTTAACCATTCTCCAGGGCAGTACGAGACACCTGGAAAACGGAAAGAAAATAGTACTTTTAGTGGAAAAAACGTCACCTGAAAAAACGTATAGATGTGAAAATCAAGAGAATATGATTCAACTGTAACAGAGAAAAAAATGGATGATTTGCCTGTTTGAACATTGTCGTTTGGTGTATTGAAACCGTTTTTCCGGCTGTATCTCACAGAGTCCCGATACATGAATAGGGTAGGGGACGGAAAAGAAATAGTACTTTTTGATCCAACCTGCGTCCACTGGTACATCGTCAGGACAACATTTGTGAAGAAAGCGCACCACTTCACTTCCGTAAAATTTGGCATTTCAGCCTTTTATTCGTACTTTTGCACCGCAGCCGGACGAGGAAACGGGCTCTGCTGAGGAGCAACCCGCCAGCAACATGGCTGTGCCCATGCTAAATGCAATGGTTCAAAAAGAGCCGTCCTACCCACGGACGGCTCACTGTATTTAGACGGGCCCATCCGCTAAGAAAACCTTTCCGCCGAAGGCGGAACACTCTTAGCCGGCTTTTTCGTGTTAGCCAGAGCATCTAATCTTTAAATTTTGATTAAAAAACAAAATTAAAAATCGTTTCTCTTGATAGTCTTTTAAAAATTTCAATATTAATAAGTCATTAGTAGCGGTGGTGCAAATGCTTGATTATCAATAAATTATAAATTGAAAACGGAAAAGAAATAGTACTGAGCGGAATAAAAGTAGTTCTTTTTTAGGGGATGCGGAATAGAAATAGTACACTGCTGGAAAGGAAATAGTAGAATTAACATTTAAACGGAAAGAAAATAGTACTTCGCCTTTTTACGGAAAGGAAATAGTACTTTTAACATAAAACGGCCTTATTTTGTTCTCTTTTGTTTACAAAATGTCTATAGAATTTGAGTTTCATAAAATCTGAATTTACATTTATTCACATTTTATCCTCTTTGTGTTAATCGTTTTACCTATTGATGTTCAATCAGTTACGAGGATGCGGAAAAGAAATAGTACTTTCGCGGAAAGGAAATAGTAATGAGCGGAAAGGAAATAGCACATTTTGGTGGTGTTTGGAAATGAAATAGTACTTTTAAGTAAATTTTACCTAAATTCATGCTGCCGGCACGATCCAAGCGGAAAAGAAATAGTACTTCCACCGATTCGGAAAGGAAATAGTACTTCTTCTGGCTGTTTAGAAAGGGAGCATACGCTCATGCGGAAAAGAAATAGCACTTTTCCAATGGTTGCAGAAAAGAAATAGTACTTCTATCCGTATCGGAAAGGAAATAGTACTTCTCCTGGCAGTTTGGATAGGGGGCATGTACTCATTCGGAAAAGAAATAGTACTTTTTCAATGGTCGCGGAAAAGAAATAGTACTTCTGTACGTAACGGAAAGGAAATAGTACTTTTCTCATGGCAAACGGAAAGGAAATAGTACTTTCGCGGAAAAGAAATAGTACATCGCCAACGGCACTCTTTTTCAGTCCTCTTTATTTTGGAACCTTGGAGCAGACAACGTTCCATGAGGTTTGTCAAAGATATGGAAGACCATCTGTTCTGGTTTAGCGCTATCCATTATAGGTATAACCCGATAATAGACAATGTGAGCTGTTTTTTTCCGCAAAGTTCCCATGATTACACGTTTTCAGGCTATCGACGCTATGCAAGGGAAGTGCCTGGAGCATGCCCTGAAGTCCTATGTGGTGGGGGCTTTCCATCCTAAATGACAACGAACAGAAAAACAATGAAAAACAGTCTTCTTTGACAGTCTTTTAATAAGTTCAAATTAATAATTCATTAATAGCAAAAGGCAAATGCTTATAAATCAATAAATTACATTTTAGAAACGGAAAAGAAATAGCAATGAGCGGAAAGGAAATAGTGCTTTTTCAGACACGGCGGAATGGAAATAGTACATCGGTGGAACGGAAATAGTACAATTAACATTTGAACGGAAAAGAAATAGTACTTCGCCTTTTTACGGAAAAGAAATAGTTCTTTCTCGTGTTTCCAGGCTTCTTTTGTCACCTTGAGGTTTACAATAATACTGTCAGAATGAGGTTTTGCAGGTCATCCCTTTACTTTTTTTTGCAATTGATGGGCTTAGTGTTAATACAGTATGATATTGACCATCAATCATTTACGAAAAAACGGAAAGGAAATAGTACTCGTGCGGAAAAGAAATAGCACTTTTTCAATGGTCGCGGAAAAGAAATAGTACATAACTGTGAATATTATCTAAATCTAGTTTGGAACCGTCTCCATGTGGAAAGAAAATAGTACTTTCGCGGAAAAGAAATAGTACTTTGTCTCTGAAAGGAAGAGATGACGCTTTTCCAGGGATGTGACTGTTGCCATGGATCTTCGGTTTTCCTCTGTAGCGGAAAAGAAATAGTACTTCGAATGCCTTTATAATATGGTAGTTATAAAGAAATGGAACATTTCTTTGGTAGAATCCCGTCAGGATGAGGGCTCAACACACCAAACGGAAAAGAAATAGTGCTTTTTAGGGGCTCTTCCGTGTGTAACGGGGAAACGGAAAAGAAATAGTACTTTTGACAGGCCAGTCCTTTGATGCCTGAAATCCAGGGAAACTGGCTCCATGCTCATATAGAGAAAAGGTATCCGGCGCATCATCCAGATACAGGCTGTTGCAAACGGAAAAGAAATAGTACTTTTTTACCTTGCGGAAAAGAAATAGTACTTTTTATCAAGCAGTTACGGATTTGGCAGGGAGATTCCCGTCCTGGTCATATTGGAACATTCCGGAGTCATGATGAAGAGGATTTTTGCTTTTATATCCATTAAGCGGAAAGGAAATAGTACTTTTTCATTAATTTTCCTTAAATCTATTATCGGGTTATACCGATAATGAATATAATTTTTGCTTATTCGATGAAAATGGTTTAATTTTGTTGCAATATTAATAGAATAAGAATATCGAGCTACTACATGAACCAGTTTGACTCTTTGTATGAAATAGAGCAAGAGTTGTACAAGATCCGTATGATGACCACCATCTCTCTCAGGGATATCAAGAATGCTGAGGAAAAGCTTAACGTTATGGTCATGTACAATATTGAGCGTCATCAGGAATATTCGTTCGAGAATCTTCTCAAGTACGTCAAGATTCTGGGCAAGCGTTTGCTCCTCGACGGCCGTCCTGTAGAGAGTATGACTGACATAGGAACAATTTTGAAGGAAAAGCGAACTGCGGCGGGACTCTCCGTATTATCTGCTTTCAGCCAGACGCAGATACAGCCCAAGTCCATCGCCAAGATGGAGTCCGGCAAACAATATAGAAAATCGACACTTGCCAAATATATCTCCTATTACAATCTTCGTTTTACATTAGATAATTGATTATGACTGGAAAAAAGAACGCCTCGAAAACATCTTCTGACGATTCCAGGCCCGGCGCTCCCCAGGAGTCAGTGGTCCTGCTCAACAAAGACGAGGTAGTCCCCATTTCGACACAGACCGACATGATGGTCCCCGTGTCGTTTGCGATGATGAAGCACGATTTCTCCAAGATTCAGATCCGTGCCATCATCAACATCATCAAAAAGCTGCAGGTAGACCTCAAGAAGCTTTTCAGCATGGGGTCTCGCCGAGCCATCATCAATTCCCGGGACAGCAGTCTCTCATTGGTATTCAATGACAGTGAGAGTGTTGAGGTCAGTCCGGGCAAATACGACATTGTTTTCAAGATGAACGAGTTGAGCAGCAATGCGAGGAATTATTACGACCTTGAGCAGTCTCTCATCCATATGGCCGACATCCCCGTTCAGATGCCGGTGAAGATCAAGGGAAGGGATGTCGGCGAGAGCGAGGATTATATAGATTTCACCCGTTACACCCACTTGTGTGACGTGTCCATCTCCGACAAGCGTTACAAGCGCATCGTCATCTTCTCGTTCACCCCGGAGGTGGCGGAGAAATTCATCTCCACCGACTTCGGATATCTCAAGCTCTATGACAGCGTCATTATGAAGAGCGGCAACCGCTACACCCAGCTGATGTACATGCTGCTCTCACAGTTCCGTGACAAGGAATATATCCGCATCCGCACCTCCAAGCTCCGTGACCGTCTGAACATATCAGACAAGTACAAGGAGTTCCGCAAGGTGAGGCGTTGTGTCTTGGATGTGGCCCAGGAGAATCTCAGCAAGATGTTCGAGGAAGGGGAGAGCGACATCTCCTTCACTTACGAGTGCGAGTACAAGGGCACTCCCGTGAGGGGGCAGGAGCCTGACTACATCAAGTTCCACATCATCAAGCGTCTCCTTGTCAGCAAGGAGGATTATGAGGACAGGGTCAGGTATTCCAAGAACATGGTAGACAAATGGCTCCGTACGACCTTCTTGTTCAAGGACGAGGAATTGATCAAGAAGTATGTCGCTTTGGTGACCCCGGAGAACTTCTTGGAGATAGAGGGCAAGTTCAACTACATCTACGATATCATTGCCGATACCAAGAAGAGCAGCAAGATTATCGACAAGAAGGCTTATATCATCAAGGCCATAGACAATCTTTTCAAGAGCATCGCCGACATCACCGACGTGGACTGATTTTCCGGTATCACAATCAGCAAGCACCCGACAGTATGGCCTATTGTCGGGTGTTTTTTGTGGCACGTCCGGAACTTTCCGCTTGCGGACGATAGGGTAGGGATAAGAAAACCTCCCATGTGTCGATGGGAGGTAAGAAGGCTCAGGTGAGGAAGGGTCGCTATGAGATGAGGGTCGGCATGACCAGTCCCATGAATGTCTCGTTCTCCTTGTCCGCATCGGGCACGATGATGATGGGGCGCGAGTATTCCGTCATTCTCAGCTTGGCCACGTCGGAATGGATTTGTGAGAGCATGGTGTTGATGACCTCGCCGTTGACGCCGATGGTGATGCCGTTTCCAGATGTCTCGCAGGTGACATCTTCCTTGGCGCTCTTGTTGAAGTCCACATCCTCGGAGGAGACGGTGAGCACGGTGCCGGCTGTCTCGAACTTCACTGTTTTCATGGATTGGTTGCCCATGGGGAGCATGCGGCGGATGCTCTCCTGGAGTTGTTTCTTGTCAACGGTCACCTCGATGTTGCTGTTTTGGGGGATGACGCTGTTGTAGTTCGGGTATCTGCCCTCCACGAGTCGGCAAGTCAGCTGCCAGTTGTCGCATTCGAAGACAGCTGCGTTGTCCGTGAAGCGGATGCTCACGTCCTTTTCCTCTTTGCTGAGGAAGTATTTCAGCATGGTCACGGGTTTCGGGGGGAGGAGGAACTTGGCCTCTTTCTCTGTCTTGATGCTGGTGTGTGTGATTTTCACCAGCACCCCGCCGTTGGAGCTGACCACGTCAAGTCCCTCGCTGAGGAAGTTGAAGCAGATGGCGTTCATGACCGGCCTGAGGGTATCCTGTCCTGTGAACGGGCTTGTACGGGTGATGTCCTCGAGGATGGTGCCGGAAGGGAGGGAGACGCTCTCATGCTCGTCTTTCATGAAGCAGATGGAGGGGTAGTCGTTGCCGGAGGTGCATGGGAACTGGATGTGTCCGTTCATGTAGGAGATCTTCGTCTCGCTGTTCTCCATGTCCACATCGAAGGTGATGGGTTGTGAGGGGATGTTCTTGAGGAAGTCGCAGATGACGGTGTTATGGATGCAGAATCTCCTGTCATCCTCCTTGTCCGGCATGGACAGCACGTCGATGTCCATGGTTGTCCTCATCATGTTCTCTCCGTCTGAGGCGGTCACATGCAGGTTGTTGTCATCCACCACGAAAAGGAAGTGGTCGAGGATGGCCAGGCTTGATTTTCCGCTCACCATTTTGGCAAGGCCTTGGATGCTCTTGCCCATTTCGTCGCTGTTTACGTTGAATTTCATATCGTTGTTTTGTTGTGCAGGGTGGTTGGTTCTGCGTTTCCTTTGAATTACGTTCTTCCCATTCGGCTCGGTTCGCTGCCTCGCCTGTTTTAGTTTCCCTTTCGCCCGGCTGCTTGCAGCCTTCTGTGTCTGGGAGTTGTTATTACGCCGCTCCCGAAGATGGCAGGGAGTGCCGGCCATTCGGAAGGTTCGCGGAAAGTTTTGCCTGCCTGCGGCAGCCGGTAGGGAAGGAAAAGTTCCCGTGAAGACCGATGACCACAGCGACTTGCCGTCTATCTTCGCGAAGTAATAGCCCACTCCGGACCAGAGATGGGTGCTATGCCAAAGGGTTGTCGGACATCGTCCGACCATCGCCAGTATGGACAAGTGGCACTTGCTCCTCTGAAGAGAAAGCGTGGATTAAAGGGTTGTGTGATTAAAGGGTAATGATTAAAGAAATTCAAGCAAACGGGTCGCTTGCGATGGCTTTTGTGTAAAGCCCGTACTGTATGGGATGGATTATGAAAATCCTTTTTGTCTTGATATAGTGTTTTTGTCGAAGGCCGGCCTTGAGATCAGGGCTGGCCCTCCTTTTCTTTCTGGTGTACTTTCCAGAAGTATGAATTGGCGAGGAAAACTTTTCCGATCACCTTGGCGCCGCATTCCTCCAGTCTCCGGATGAAGTCGGCCGATGTCTCGCCGGTAGTCGCCACGTCGTCGAAAATGATGACTCTAGCACCCTTGACCTTGGAGTAGTCGATGAACCAACGGTTTTTGTCATCGACGATTTTGTGGTCTTGGGAGAGGTGCTTCTTCTCCACCTCACGCCAGTTGTTGACCCATCTGTGTCCGTCGGTGACATGGCAGTGCTGGCTTACCAGATAGGAGAACAGACTGTATCTTTTGGCGGTGTCCTCTCTTGTGGAAGCGGGGACCGGTATGAACACCACGGGTTCTTTGTCCAGCTCGAAATGTTTTCCGATGATTTTCGCCACCATTTTCGCCGCCAGGATGGATGCGGGCCGGTGCCCGTTCTTGAAGTCGATGACGAACTGGCTGACCACCATCTGCTCAGGGGTCAGCTCCATCATGCCCTGCAACTTGCTGGGGTAGTAGTCCAGGATGCATATTTCCTTGATGTCTTCGTAGTCGTATACTTTTTCCATGGCGGCACGTCGGATATGCAAAGGTAGTGAATTTTTGCCTGTCCTGCAATTTTTGCCGGTGAATGTAGCCGTGTGTTTGGCTATTTTTTCTATTTTTGCGGTGCAAATGGGAGAAGGCCGTCATGTCCATGCGCCATGCTATGTACGCCCCATGTTTGTGAATATGTAGAAACGAAAAAAAGAAGCAACGATGAAGATCATATTGACAGGAGCCACAGGCTATGTTGGCGAGGGAACGCTGCTCGAGCTGCTGAAGGTGGATGCCGTTGAGAAGGTGTTGTCGGTGAGCCGCAGGCCGACAGGCATCAGGCATGAGAAACTGGAGGAATATCTGGTGAAGGACTTCATGGAACTTAAGGAAGGAGACGCGCATTTCAGCGGTTATGATGCCGTGTTCTTTATTGCCGGCATCACATCCGTGGGAACGCCGAGGGATGTGTATGTGCGCATCTCCCAGGAGATACCCCTGCACTTTGCAGACATCATGCCCGACAAGGAGCGGATGACCTTCATCTATCTCAGCGGCGCCGGCACCACGCCCGACGGGAAGCAGTTCTGGCAGCAGGTGAAGGGCAAGACGGAAACTGACATCCAGACCAAGGGGTTCAAGCGTGCGTTCGCGTTCCGTCCCGCCATCATGAAGTGGGCCAAGGGACAGAAGCGTATCCAGACGATGCAGTATTTCTTCCTGCCGCTGTATCCCTTGCTCCGTCTCCTCGGCCAGGCCAACAGCATGAAGGAGATTGCTCTCTCGCAACTGGTGCTGGCAAGAGACGGCTACGATAAGTTTGCCATCACACCGAAGGATATTGTTGAACTTGCCAAAAGATTCTGAGATATGGAAAGAGCATTGGACTTTTTGAGGAAACACGTCGAGGTGGCTCTTGCCACATGCGAGGGCAACCGTCCCAAGATCCGTGTGTTCCTGACCATGAAGATGGAAGGCACAGACTTGTATTTCGCCACCTCGCCTGTCAAGGTAGTAAATAAACAGTTGCAGTACAATCCACATATATAATTAGAATCATTGCACCTGTGAGTGTTAGTTCTTTCTCGTCAGATTTAGGGATTAAATGTATATTTTTCCTATTGGTTGCAAGCTGTTACAGTTATAATATGTACCTTTGTTGTTGAAAGTGCCAGATAGGCAGTTGGGAAATCAATTGTAAATCCAAAAATGTCAAGTATCAACAATTATCGAGAGGGAAAAGAAGAAACAGCAGAGATTCACTCTTGATATGTTGTTTTTCATGTAAGTGTTTTGAATATGAAACTGTCACCTTATATAACAGAACTGCTCAGGGAGAAGTCCGGCAATGAGATTCGGTTGTCGCGTGATTGCGAGATGTTGGCTCTTGACGTTGAATCCGTGACGGGTGAGCACATTGGTGTCAACACCATGAAGCGTCTGCTGGGATTCATAGCTGACGAGCGAACTCCACGCATCTCCACTCTTGATGTCATAGCTCGCTATTTGGGGTTTGCCAATTGGGAAGCTTTGCGGATGGTTGATGAGAACAGCAGCAATTCGTCATTTGACGACCGCGATGAATATTTGGCATGCTATTTGGAGAAAGATCAGCAAGTAGTGATTTCCTATCCGCCTAACCGTTCAGTCATAATTGAGAACATGGGTGACAATCATTTCCGTGTGATAGAGAGTGAAAACAGTAAATTGCTGAAGGGTGATTTGCTGACCTTGACGCATATTGTCCGTCATTATCCGTTACTAGTATCCGAAGTGATAAGAGACGGCCGGAGTCTTGGAGCTTTCACGGCAGGAAAGGCACAGGGCATTGACTTTGAACTGCTTTGATTGCTTATGGGCAATAGCACGTCATCCTTTTCTGAAGCACAGCATACATTCCCAGATGCGGAGCTGTTGCATGTCGGTGGCACTACATGTGAGTGCTATCGTGTCAAACTCTACGGCAAGCTGCATTTCCTGAAACGGCTGAAGCCCGAATTGCGCACCAACCCGCAATATGTGGCGGCTTTGCAGAAGGAGTTTGAACTAGGCTACCAGCTCGAACATCCCCATATTGTTCGCTACGTATCCAAGACCGCTGACGGCATTCTGATGGACTATGTTGATGGTGAGACGCTGGATAAGTTCATCGAACATCACCCCGACTTTTTCAAAAAGAAGGAGAATGCGGACAGGATAGTGTTGCAGTTGCTTGATGCAGTCGGTTATCTTCATCAACAACAGATTATCCATCTTGATCTCAAGCCATCCAACATCATCATCACCCGCATCGACCGTGACGTGAAACTCATCGACCTTGGCTTCTCATACTCCGATTCCTATACCGATACTACGGGTTACACTGCCAAGTATGCAGCACCTGAACGGCTTGAGGGTACCGTTATTCCTGATGTCCGTACTGATATCTATGCTATCGGTAAAATCCTCCAGCAACTGCCTTGTGCGAAAAGGTATGCGAAGGTCATCAGGCGATGCATGGATGTTGACCCGGCTCTGCGCTACTCTTCCGTGTCAGAGGTTGAGCTGCAGATTAAAGGTCGGCGTTTTCACTTGTTCCCATGGTTATTGGCGTTTCTCGTTCTGGCAGTTTCTCTTTTCGCATTCTTCCTTTTTCAAGAAAAGAGGTCAGAGGATATGTCTGGCCAGGAAGTTCCGCAGACTGAGATGAGGACAGAATCACAAACCGGGGTGCAAACGGAGGAGGACGATATGGTTACTGAGACAGAAGAGAAGCAGCAAGTTATCATGGAGAAGCCTGTTTCCAACCCGGAAGCCACCCAGGACAATCATCAGCCATCCCCAACGGTGGGGACGACACAGAAGAAACCGAATAACGCAGCCCTCGACATTTCCTCTCTGCGGAAGGAATTCTATTCTCTCTGCATTCCGGTGTACAAAGAAGAGTTGGCGGCTTACCGCGATTCTTCATATCAATCGGTTGGATTCATCCGCTTCAATGCTGTTTCCTGCCGGTTTAGAGACAAAATGAATAATATTAGTTACGAGCTTTGGGAAACTCGTTATAAGAATTCCAGTTCAATCTACGAAAGGGATTTTCACGTAGAGTGCTCAGATATCATTCTTCAGTTCATCAACAATGTTTATGATGACATGCTGCACAATGACCAGAAACAATGACTTGGATTGTGCCCCCCTGAATTGTGGGCAGGTTGGCATGCAAAAGTCAAATGGACGAAATGGATGATTGTATTATGAAAGAACCTTTTTAATTTTGGAGCCGTTATTAAGTGAATCCTTTAAAACAGCTACAAAATGAAAAAGCATTTCAGGAATTTTGTTTTGGCCGGGAGTATTCTGTATCTTTTCTCAAACTGTACCGTCAGTTATATCAACACTGACACACTTATGCAGAACTACGAGAAAAAAATCAACCACACTACACTTCTTGGCAAGGTGCTATTTAAAACTGACCAGCGGAAAAAAGACACATACGACCACGTGCAGGTTTTCTTAAATGAGAATGACGTGGAGCGCGATTTCGAGGTGACTGCTTACGGCTCGTATACGCCGCTCGTCATACCTCTTATACGTCCGGAACGCCCACGCCTTGAGAAATACTTACTGTGGAAGGGTGCACGCAAGGCCCGCAAACTGCATGCCGACGGAGTCATCATCGACAATAAGAATGAATTCCGCGTGATAAAGTTCAAATAGACACTTTTAGTTATTTTAAGTTGATAATATTTTCAATTTAGAGCGTCTTTCCATGAATTTGTGTCTCTGTGGGATACTATAATCACCTTGACGAGCCTATTTGCAGACATATTGAAGAGAAAACGCATTTCGCTTATTCTGACCTTGTGAACTTGGATACTTCACGTTTGGTGCAAAGCCTTCGTAATATCAGAATAATGAGAAACATATTCTTCTTGCTGTGTATTCTAAACATAACGAGATACACTCAGGTGGAGTTGACACCCTTATCTATATTACGAGGAGTCCAAGCCTTACAAGGTAGATGAGGAAGATGTTGGCTCCCCTTTTCTTTTGTATGGCTATTAAAAATGGCACTGTTTGAGCCGAAGGTGTGTTCCTCTAGAAAAGCAGGGTCTTCAAATCTGTAAGTCTAAATTCTAAAATAAAGTAATAGTTACAACAACAGGCAAATGGACGAAATGAATAAGTGATTCATCCATCCCGCTTAACTATATTTAGAACAAAAGAAAAAATGTCAAACACTATCTATTATCGTCCAGAATGGACTTGCGGCCGTTATAATGCAGAACACAATGCTGCACTTTATTATAATCTTCTAGAGGGAATGTGTTATTTTTTTGAAGATTACTCAGCCCTTGTAGTTTCTAAAATTCTATATGCTCTACGTAATACTCCAATCTCTGTCGCAGATATTTCCGAGAGTACGGGTGTCGCACAAGAAAGCATAGAGCCTTTTTTGAAAGACCTAAGCATGTTGGGCTTGATTCTAGATCATATTCCAACTAAAGAGGAAGTATCAGATTACCGTAAACAGTTGGGCGAAATCAAAAATGGACAGGCACTGATGGCAGCCAGCAAAACAACCAGGGAAAAACTACCTATGGATGTTTCGACAGCAGAGATGGACTATACAGACAAGGTGGGTGGAATCACAAGTGTCATGTTTGAATTGACGTACCGTTGTAGCGAAAAGTGTATCCATTGTTATAATATAGGAGCAACACGGAATAACAAGGAGGAAAGTGGACGCGGATTGTTGCATGAATTGCAGTTAAGTGATTACAAACGGATCATTGATGAACTATATGAGGAAGGATTGACGAAAGTGTGTCTGTCTGGCGGTGATCCATTCTCATATCCTTTTGTGTGGGAAATAATAGATTATCTCTACAATAAGGAAGTGGCCTTTGACATATATACAAATGGTCAGCGTCTTATTGGTAATGAGCAGAGGTTGGCAAATTATTATCCTCGCCTGGTTGGATTGTCAGTCTATAGCAATGAGGCGCAGTGCCACGATTCTATTACGCGCATCAAGGGCTCATTGGAAAAGACCATCTCAGTCATGGGATGTCTTTCTAGTCTTGGCGTGCCATTAGTTGTCAAGTGTTGTATAATGCGCCCCAATGTCACTTCTTATCAAGCGGTAAAAGAACTTGCCAGGAAATATGGAGCAATCACACAATTTGAGTTGAATGTTACGGATTCCATAGAAGGTGACAAATGTGTAAGCAAATACCTGCGTCTAAAACCTGAACTCCTGGATGTAGTTTTGCGTGATGACGATACGCCTATGTATGTCGGGCAAGAAGCTCCTAACTATGGAGGGCAGGTTAAAGACATGAAGCGAAATGCGTGTGGGGCAGGTTATAACACCTTTTGCATAACACCTGATGGTGAACTAATACCATGCTGTGCCTTCCACATGTCCTTTGGCAATCTCTTAGAGAAAAGCGTAAAAGACATTTTTTACAATAGCAAGCTTTTAAAATGGTGGAAAGACCAAACTCTATATCAATATGAAGAGTGTGGCCAGCATCCTTATTGCGATTACTGTAACCTATGCGCAGGCAATAACTACTCGCAGAATGGCACACCTTTGAAGGCCGCAGAGAACAATTGTTATATGGCAAAATGTCGCTATGATTTGGCCAAAAGATTGATGTGTGGAGAAGATCCTTTGGATGGCAAAACAATAGAGGAATGCCTGTTGAATATCAATGATGAACAAATCCCTTTGTCTTCTCTAAGACGGGAGTTTGATGACAATAATGGCAGGTGGATAAATGGAGTTTCCCAAGAAACACTCCTATAACCTTTTAATTCGCAATGTTATGAAGACAGATTTGCATGTCAGCAAAGCATCCAAGATTGTATGCTTTAACTGTCCAAGAGGCACACAGTCAATGTGTGGTATTGCTTATCGCAGTTCCTAATGCTTTCTTACAAAATTGAGACCAAACCTCATTATGTCATAGGGGTTTGGTCTCTTAATTATAAAACTTATGCAAAAGTATAACGCCAAAGAAGAAGAATATAGTGTTATCAGGTCAAATGATGTTTCGGTACCTCCCTTACCTTATTTCAGAGATAGTTCGGGAGAAAAGAACATTGTTTGTGTTTCCCCCAATCATGGCCGCAGTTATGTTCTATGCAATAATGATGGGAGATATATAGTTAGTAAGGGAAATGGATTGAGTTATACCCAGTATAGCTACATCCATTCAGGGGAATTCGATGATTATACGTGGGGAATTCTGTTGGCGAGTGAGGCTATAAGGGATTTTGAAATAGGTATAGAGGTGCATGACTTGGGGATTAAGACCAATATCATGCAATATGTCATTGAACTAAAGAAAGAAATCATTCTTGCCAATGGGCATGTATTGCACCCCGTTCTTCTTCAATATTCGGTTGAGAGTCCATATAGGATATGTGATGCAGCCTACGTGTCGAGAAACAAGATTTTGGAGCAAGTGGCATCATGGGATGCATACAACAAACGAGGCTATTCCGAGTCTCATTTAGTGGCTGCAGAAGTACTTGTTGGCAATCTGCAAATCCTGCATTCTAATCAAATTTTACACAACGCCATTCATCCCCAAAATTACACCTGGGCTTTAGAATTATTGGATTTTGAGATTTCGTGTAGTCCCAAACACCCATACGGTTCAAAAGAAGAAGCCCGTATAGTAAAAGATTTGTTTTCACGTGAGTTATTGCAGACTTACGATATAATTAACCATATTGCAGCATATCTGAACGAAACTGTAAATCATATTGAACTTGAAAATATTTTTTCTCGGCATGGGTTTGATATAAAGAGTTGTAGTCGTATTTATTGACCGACTCGCTCTCCGTGGGCATAGACCACGTTCATCCGTTCAACGGTGATTTTCTCCCAGACATGTTCCGTCACGTATATCTCGTTGGTGAGGTATTCGTCAACTTCTTCTCGGTCCTGGAACTCCATGATGAGTACAGACCCTTTCAGTTTGCCTTCATCATCCAGCATGCCTCCTGCTGCAATGAGATGCTCCTTCAGTCTCTCCATGCCTTCCAGATGCAGGGGACGTACTTCCATTCTCTTGTCAAGCATCCCTTCTCCATCGTAAGCTGTTATAACAAATTGTGCCATAATAGTATGTTTTTACTAATCCTTTTCAGTATTCATTTCTCCATTTAGGCCCCAAGTTAAGGCTATAGCTTCATAAACGCTTTGGCGTTATTGTAGAAAATGTTTTCCAATCCGCTTTCATCAACGCCACAAGCCATCACTTTTTGAATCTCGACCGTGGGATGATGGAAAGGGGAGTCAATGCCAAACATCACCCTCTCATGCCCAACAGTATCATAGGCATTCTTGATTTGGCAGCTCATGGACGTTCCCGACGTCTCCAGCCAGATGTTGTCATACCTGCGAGCCATCGTTATGGCAGCGTTCACATAGACGCCATGGGCATGACCCATGTGGATCATCACTATCGGCAACTGGGGATGGCGCTCTGCCAGAAGGCCTATCTGCCAGGGAAGTGAGAATGGCGGATGCCCGGAGTGGACAAACAACGGTTTGCCATATGCCTCGCACAGCTCTGCGACAGGATCGACACACGGGGCGTCGGCGGTGTAGCCATCAAAGAGCGACTGCAACTTTGCACCAGCGAAACCCTCTTCCCGAAGATAATGCTCCAACAGGTCGTAGGCTGGCTTCCCTTGCGCACAATTCACCCACATCAGTGGGATGATCTTGTCAGGATGTTGTTTGTATGCTTCAAGCGTATCTTCATTCGAGTATGCACTGGAAGAGCATAAGATGGTCTTTTCAATATTGTATTCATCCATTTGTTGGAGCAGACGTCCTACGTTGAAGTCAATGTTGAACGGACTGCCAAACGCACCAATATGGGTATGAGCGTCAATTTTTCTTGGTCTGTCAAAATGTTCCATGTGGTTTGAAAAAAAGTAGCTTTCTTAATTCTGAAAATTGGATTTATCCGATTTCTGGCTTCGCCTCGGCATAACTCGAACAAGTTCGGTTCTGCTCTCGGCTCGCGCATAAATTGGGATTTAGTCATCTGCTTTTTTACGTTTAAACAAGCTTCTTATCTTCTTCCAAGAGTTCCAACCTTTATCATCGAGATAAGTACCCAGCCCGAAAACTACTATGAAAATGATAGCCTGTATTGCATAATCTAAAAAAGGATGATTTTTCCCAATAACAATGTCTATCAGGAAATAGATAACGGTGAATGCAATTGCCGGTACAATAGCTTTTAGAAAATATCTTTTCATATCAATCACGATTTGTCTGTCGTAATACTATGCAAAGGTAACACATTTTTCGATGAATCCGCTCGATGGAATACACATTTGTTTCCGGCAAATCATCTTGCTTGTCTTATTGGATTCCCCATTTCGCTAACTGGCGTCTCACCTCCTGTGACAGGTTGACGATTGGCATGCCGATGGATCATTATTTTTCCTTGTAATAGAAGGACTGCAGCCCCAGGGTAGGGAAATGGTACATGTAATTCACATATTCGGGCTTCTTTCTTGTCATTGTATTTATAATCTTGGCTATCTGTTCTTCGGTGAGTTTTTTCAGGTCGAGTCGATAAGATTCATAGTCTTCTCTGGCTGTCATTGCCAGGCTCTTGTTGTATCTGAGGGAGACGTCGCCATCCGAATTATAGAAGATGATGTCTTCTTTCTGTTCATTGATCATGTAACTGTCAATGCAGTAAACTGCAGGGATGGCCACAATCCCGTCATTCAGCACTCCCACTTTAAAAGTCTCTCCACCGAGTTCGTCATACTCGTCGATAAGGACGATGTCTTTGTACTTTCCGTCCTTTATCACACGGAACATGAAGTATTTGTCTTCTTCTTCTTCCAGCATGTCAGCCTTGATGGGGGCACTTTTGATGACTCCCACACTGGCTTTGAGGATGTAGGCACTCTCGATATCACACCATTCGTTTAGGATATAAACCTTATAGAAATCGCCTTCCTCACCGAGCACGGGAAAGACTTTTCCTTCGTATGTTATGGTGCTCATACTTGGTTGTTCGAACCCGTGTCTTGCAGGCTGGTACGACCACTGGTAAAAACTGTCGCAATGGTCACTTGTGCAATAAGTCTCCACCCATCCGACCAAAGTCGGGCTATTCGTATCTGCATTCTTGTAGAGTTCCGTTCCCTCGTTGGTCACCACCACGAATTTCTCGAAGGGCGGGGAACTCACATTGATTACCCTTCCTGTATTCACTGCTGATTCTGCTCTCCCACCAGAATTTTTGTTTTTGCAGTTTGTTGTTAGCATTGAAACCAGCAAGCCCCAAAGCACAACAGATAGTATGGTTATGAATATCTTCCCTCTTTTCATCATGGTCTTTTTGTCTCAATTGTCTTTTGAGTTGTTGGTAGGGAGAGATGATGGTTCGCCCATCTTGAAGGTGACGGGGAGGTTGTATTTTACCCTGACCAAGGAATCACCCTGATAACCAGGTTCCCATTTGGGCATAAGTTTTATCACCCGCAGTGCTTCGGCATCGAGAAGTGGATGTACGCTTTGTACTACTTTTGGTTCGGTGATGCTACCATCGGTTTCGATAACAAAGCCAACCAACACTCGTCCTTCTATGCTGTCTTTCTTAGCTTGCTCGGGATAGTTCACGTTTTGACGCAAAAATTCGAGGAGGGCTTGCTGACCGCCGGGGAAGGAGGGATGGTGTTCTGCATAATCTAAAATGTCGGTTTCAGCAATTTGGCTTTCCACTGATAATGTGTCGGGGACCATGTCTAAGAACCCGGCGGTTTGGCTTTCTATTGACACGGTGTCGGGATCAGATTCCGTGGTGGGTGTTTTACTATTGCATGCCGTCAGGGCGGCCAGCCCCATGCTCACGCCCACCACGGCCACGGCTTTGCCCAGCTGGCGGCGCAGTTGCAGTTGTTGCTCAAGCCAGCGCACCTCGGACTCGCATTTCGGGCAGGTGCCGGCGCAGTCACCCTCGTGGTGGCATTCCGTGGGTGCATACTTGATGTCGTTGGCCTTCGCCACCTGCATGCGCACCTCCTTGAGGGAGTTGCATATCCTTTTTTCCTCTTTTCATTTTGTTTTTATTAGGATGGGCAATATGTACTCCGTTCTCTTGTTTTTTCCTTTCTCTTTGGCGGGTATCCATTTGGGCATGAGACTGACCACGCGCAGCGCCTCCTTGTCAAGTGGTGGGTCGAGACTTCTTATCACTTTGGGGTCAACGATGCTGCCGTCTACATCTATGGTGAAACGGACGACCACCCGGCCTTGGGCACAGCTTTCATAACCCTCGGGGTATCTTACGCTCTGGTCCAAAAACGCCAGAAGGGCTTCCTGTCCGCCAGGGAAACTGGCAGGCTGTTCATCATCCACAAAGAGGCTGTCAGCTGTCTGACTCCCTGTGGTTGTAGTGGCTCGGGTGGAAGCCAGATCAATCATTTGGCTTTCACAGGCCGTGAAAACTGATAGGCAAATGCATACAACCACTATCGCCTTGAATGTTTTTCCTCTTTTCATCATGGTCTTTATGCCTCAGTTGTCTTTTGAGTTGTTTGTGGGGAGAGAAGATGGCTCTTTCAGTTTGAAGGTGACAGGGATGTTGTATTTAACTCTGACAGGGATGCCATTTTGATAGCCAGGTTCCCATTTGGGCATAAGGTTTGCCACCCGCAGTGCTTCGGCATCGAGAAGAGGATGTACACTCCTCACAACCTTAGTTTCGGTGATGCTGCCATCGGTCTCGACAACAAAACTTAAAACCACCCGTCCCACTATGCTGTCTTTCTCTGCTTGTTCAGGATATTTTGTATTCTCACGTAGAAAATCGAGGAGAGCTTGCTGACCGCCGGGAAAGGAGGGCTGGTGTTCCACGACATCACCCATCCACTGGGAAATCCTGCTCCCCGCAGATTGGCTTATGGCGGAAGATATGGCATTGTCGGTGCTCAGTTCTGTCAGTTGGCTCTCACACGCCGTCAGGGCGGCCAGTCCCATGCTCACTCCCACAACGGCCACGGCCTTGCCCAGCTGGCGGCGCAGCTGCAGCTGTTGTTCGAGCCATCGCACCTCGGACTCGCATTTCGGGCAGGTGCCGGCGCAGTCCCCTTCGTGTTGGCACTCGGTGGGAGCATATCTGATGTCGTTGGCCTTTGCCACCTGCATGCGCACCTCCTTGAGGGTGTTGCATATCATTTTTCCATTTTTCATCATAGTTTATTCTTTGACATTAGAACGCGGGGATTATGTGGATTTGTTTCTTTCATTCTTTTTATGAAGAGGATGCTGGAATTCAGATTTAGTGAAGAAGTATGAGTATTGTTTTTGAAGTAAACCTTTCAAGGGGGCGCGAATCTTTTGAATAAATCAATCTTCAAATTCTTCATCAATAGATATGGTATAGAATTTTGCATCTAATTTATGCTGTTTGCAGTATGTCTTAAAACTTGTTACAGATCGGTTCTTTATCATTTCATCTTTGATGGCATCGAAATCAATATTTCTAGTGTGAGAGAAGCGCATTAATATGAATTGCGCGGTTGCTTCTTTCTCTAAAATGAGTTTTCGTTCCTTATTAGTTGCTGCTTCATGAAGGCAGTCTTTTTTCCAGTAATCTGCGAAGAATTTAATTGCTTCTATAGCTTCTTCGTCACTCTTAAATGTTTCTTTTTCCTTCTTAATTACTAATTCAGGTTGTGCAAGTTTGGAATTTGCCCCAAACACCTTAGCTAATGGTACATTGTAAGGAGTGTATATTATTGTGTAGTAATCAGTAATAGACTGGACGAAATAATAATAGTATGCTCCACATGCTATAACCATAAAGCATATTAAAGATATTACAATTCCCTTTTTCATATTATTATTTTTGGAATCAATATATGACTTGTATTAGCATATTGTATGATGAAAACTTTTAGTTGTACTATTCTATGATATTGTATCTTAAAACCAAAACTGTAATAGCAGGTTTTTGAACTGGAGTTCTTTGTAAAGGGTAAGCCATATCATGAAAAGATTCGCAACCTTTGCTTTTATTGCCTTTTAAAGATCATATTTCTTTGCTGCGTATACACTTCTATATCGTCGGAGTTCTTAACAGAGCGGATGATAAAGCCGTCTTTTCCATCTGAGGCGTATATGCTATAGAAGTTTAGCCTGCTGAACGTAGTGGAAAATTTGTTGCCTTTTATCTCAAAAGTGGCATGGTTGCCGTCAAACACCACGCTTCCGTCATTATCATTCACATAGTCACTGTCGTCAAATGCGTACTTGCTTTTCACCTGTTGCCATCGTCCTTTCAGGAAAGCAACAGGATCGCGATATGTAAGCGGTTCGCGATTGTCGCGTGTCATTCTAATATCCACTTTTTTGTTATCAGTGGTTGTGACTGTGGCGGTGGCGGTATGTTGGCGCACATCTGTAAATTCACATTTTCCTTTTACTACGCCGTCCATGTCGGAGAGGACAGCAGTATTATTGGCAAAAGAATAATTCCCAGAGATGATACATTCTTTCAGAAGTAATAAACAGGAACCGTCTTCAGACAACATCAGCCATAAGGCAGCATCATAATCGTCGGTGTCGCATGAAATCCAGCCCGTTCCACTGTCTGTTGCTGTAACACGCCACTGTGCGGCAATGTTGTCTGTTTTAATTTCAATGACATCATCCTCGTCCTTGCTACACGCAGACATTGCTAGTACCAGCATTGTCAACCATAAAAATCTTGTCAGTTTCATAAGCGGTTATTTTAGTTCGTGCTAAACCCTATTGTTTTGTTTTGCTTTGTATATTGACATTACGACTTCGTTGAAAAATTGTGTAAGTAGTTTTTTTTGTTCTTCTAGGCTTCCTTTGTTGAACTCATCTGCCTTGTTGAACTCAAACCAAAATGCTCTTTCTTCTTCGTAGGGGGCGTCGAATGTTTTCCCTTTCTTGATATCTATCGATGTAAGGAGGTCGAAAACAGGTTTTCCCCATCCTTCTTCATTTCTGAATGCAATGTAGATTTGAGGATGTTCTGAATTGAAATATACTCCAATCCATCCCCAACTCCTTTTCATTACCCGATGCTTGAAGTGAAGTTCAAAGTATTGCCCCATTGCGCCATCACGCGGAGTCGCAAGGAAGTTGCCACCTCCATGAGTGTCTTTTTTAGAATCGTATAAGCATGAGTCATATATCTCATTATCATGGGAAATCACTTCTTCCAGACTTCGGTAAAAGGTATAAAGTGAAAACATTCCATCAAGATTCATAGGACATTTTGTATCAAAAATTGAACATATGTTTTTTAGATAATTGAGGTAGCCATTCCATAAACTGCTTTCTGATGGAGGTACTATTGAGTTCACATAATTGTAGAACTCATTCCAAGTATGAATGACAAATCCGTCTTTTTTTAGTGGATAATTAGTAATGTAACCTAATTGTTTGGCGTTGATCTTGAATGTCTTAAGGTACTGCTCAAAATGGTGGCTCTTGTCTCCAATTTTGTTTTCTATCAAGAATGTTTCACCTTGATAATTGAAGAAGAAATCAGGGCGACTATCATTATCGCTCTTTTCTCTTTCCAGATATACCATTGATGGATCTACCCAAGGAAAGAAGAATTTTACGAAAGCGGATTTGAATGTTTCCGAGGTCTCGCACATTGCCCAGGTAATATCCGAAAGGTTGTTCTCGCTTCTAAGTTTATATGCAAGGTTTTCAAAAAACTGTTCTGTCATCATCTAATATCTTTGAAAGATAATCATTTTTTTCGATGTGCAATGAAGAGCAAGGGGGGAGAGGTGATGGGGAGTCTATTGGATTCCCCATTTGGCCAGCTGGCGTTTCACCTCCGGTGACAGGGTGGTGAGGGGCATGCCGATGGAGCGTGCGTCCTTGTCCATGAGCACCTCGACGCCCTCCAGCTGGTCGTGGGGCACCACCTCGTATCTCACCACCTCGCCGATGCCCTCCTTGTAGA
>JAEEGH010002721.1_pt1 | contig 47412 bp, 45 predicted proteins | sample 9134181 | NCBI WGS metagenome assembly JAEEGH01 (sample SAMN16246544, study PRJNA631951) | gut metagenome | biome: gut microbiome; feature: rumen; material: DP-attached | host: Bos | place: Iran: Karaj | collected 2018-10
GCCGCTGCTTATGACTTGATGAAGAACCAGAAGTTCACCAAGGACATCGATAAGGTGCTCAAGGACGTGGCTGGGCTCCAGACGACGGGTAAGACCGTTCTCGGTGGCCGTCGCGGTAAGGCTGATGGTGGCATCAACGAAGGTTACGCAGAAGGTGGTTCCGGTGGTATCGGTGACGGCCTCGCAGGCCTCCTTGGCGGTGGTGGCGGTGGTATCGCTACCAAGGCTAAGGGTTCCATCAAGACGCCGTCCATGCGCGATATCGACATGGGTGCCGGTGGCGGATCCCGTTCCGCAGCGGACATCATGAAGGTCGTGCGTCAGCGTACTCCGGGCCTTCGCCACATCTACAACAAGTGCTTGAAGAAGAAACCGGGATTCCAGGGTAAGGTTACCTTGAGATTCACGATTGCTCCGGGTGGCGAAATCATCAGCATTTCTAACGTGTCTTCCACGACGGGTTATCCTGAGTTCGACAACGAAATCAAGAACGCTGTCAGCCGCTGGACCTTCAGCAAGGTGAAATCCGGTAACACGACGGTTACAATTCCGTTCACGTTCTCCGAATAATTCACTTGAAAAGCTTGAAAAAAAGGCTAGACGAAAGTCTGGCCTTTTTTGTTTTTTCTAGAATCTCTAAAAAAAATCATATTTTCTTAAATTCTTGTTGCGTTTTTTATTTTATAAAACTAACTTTATAAAAGAATTTTCAATAGGAGTTATTCCATGAACTTAAAAACTGTAGCCGCCGTGGGCACCGCATTTGGGATCCTTGGTGTAGGGTCTGCCTTTGCAACATTCGCTCGTATCGAATCTATGGGTAAGAATACGACTTACATCATGGATGACGTGAGCATCTTTGATAACCCGGCAAACATCAACCTCTATTCCAACTACTTGATCGGTGAATTCGGTCCCTATACGCAGGATGTCGAGACCGGAACGAACCGCGATCCGCAGCATCCGAACTTCGGAGGCATTTTCGCCATTTCTCTTGGCGATGCCAACAATCCGGATCCGCGTATTTCTATCGGTGGTCTCTTTGGCCGTATCAACGCTGAACTCATTCAGTACTTGCCGGATGTCGTGATTGGCGAACGCGGTGAACGCACTGCAGTTCCTGAAACGGTCACGAACTTTGACGGCTTCTTGGGCGGTACGCTCTCTAACGGCAACGCTTGGGGCTTGCATGTGTATATTGCACAGCAGGACGGCGGTGACTTGGGCGAAGACGGCAACTACCAGGCTAAGGATGGCGCCTACGCTTCTATCGTCCAGGCGGACGGTGGTTTCAACTTCCAGATTTCTCCCACCTTCGACTTGGAAGGTTCTCTCGCTTTGGCCCGTATCCAGTACGGTCCGGAACACCACAGCTTCTTCGATGACGGAAACTTCTCTTTCCTCATCAAGTCCCGCGCTTTCTTTACGATGGACGCTATTAACGGCGAACTCGTCCCGGCCTTGAACCTCAAGTTTATCGATGCTCCGGGTTTGGATGAAAAGCATGCCCAGGTGGGTGTCGGTATCAACGTCGCCCTCGACCGTGGCTTCTTCTGGATGGGCTTGGACTTTATCTGGAACAAGAAAAAGGCTCATGACTGGATCTTCGATTCTGAATCCAAGACTTGGACCTACGACTCCCGTAACGACGACAACAAGCACTGGGACGAACGTACCGATATCGGTGGCCAGATCAGCTTCGGTATCGAACGTAACATCTGGTGGGACTGGTTCGTTATCCGCGTCGGTGGCCAGAAGTCTATTCTCTATACGGACTGCGATGTCAACAACAAGAATGCTGACAAATACAACGACAAGCAGTATGGCATCTGCAAGGATGACGGCAATTTCTTCAGCACGAACCCGCTTGCTGACGGAACCTCCAAGGACCACATCGGCTTCGGTTTCGGTATCAACATCGAAGAAAAGCTGAAAATCGACGTGACTGTTGCTGAAGACCTCCTCTTCCGTAACCCGTTCCAGGGCGAAGGCAGACTCTTCTCCAGAATCTCTGCAACGTATTCGTTCTAGTTGGGAACTAACAACTATTTTCGAAGCGCATTCCACTTGGGTGCGCTTCTTTTTTTATTTTTTAGACATGAAAAAGATTTTGTCCCTCCTGATTTTCGCTGTGCTTTTTTCGTCGTGTTCCGAACCGACGGAACGCATTGAAAAGAAACTCCTCCCGTACTTGCAAGAAGACTTGAAGTTCATGGTAGCGGAAGCCCTGAATGCGAATACGAAGAAAGAGGACTTGCTTGAAGAACCGTATTACAAAATTCGTGATTTTAGGTTGTTCGAAGGCGCCGAAGCAGAAATCTATGCGGCGTATGCCGAGGTCGATTTTTACATCTACAGGAACATGGCCCTTTATGCAAAACGTAAGTACCGTTACGAGGTTCATGGCAGACATTGGGACCGCTATTACAAGGTCCTAAAATTTGGTAAAGATAAAACTCCTTGATTGTTAAATTGGGATTGTTTTTAATTATATTTCAAGACGGGATATTTCTTTAGAGGATTAAATTTTGTTCGGACTTTTCTCTTGTGATATCGGTATCGATTTGGGTACCGCGAATACGCTTGTCCATGTGGCTGGACAAGGCATTGTTATCAACGAACCGACCGTGATTGCTGTTGACCGTAAAAGCAATCGAGTGACCGCCATTGGCGGCGAAGCAAAAAAGATGCTCGGTCGTACGTCCGGCGAAAGCCGTGCAATACGTCCTATGCGTGACGGCGTGATTGCGGACTTTGAGCTTGTCGAGACGCTTTTGCAGACGTTCATCAAGCGTGTTTTGCGCTACCCGTTGTGGGTGGTGAAACCGCGTGTGGTGGTTGGCGTTCCGAACGGAATTACCGAAGTGGAAACGCGTGCCGTGATTGACGCCATCAAAATGGCTGGCGCAAAGGAAGTCCATCTGGTTCACGAACCGATGGCGGCCGCTATCGGTATGGGCATCCCGGTTGAAGAACCTGTCGGCAACATGATTGTCGATATTGGCGGTGGTACGTCCGATATCGCCGTGATTGCCTTGAACAAGTCCGACTGCAACGGTTCTGTGCGCGTGGGCGGTGACGAAATGGACGAAGCCATCGTGCGTTACTTGCGTACGATGTACAACCTGTGCGTGGGCGAAAGCACCGCGGAACAGATCAAGATCCAGATTGGCTCTGCGAGTCCGCTTGAAGAAGAATTGACGATGCAGGTTAAGGGCCTTGACTTTATCGCCGGTATGCCGCGCACGATTCCTATCGGAAGTGCCGAAATCCGCGAAGCCATCAACGAACCGGTGACCGCGATTATCGAAGCCGTGAAGCAGGCGCTGAGCATTACGCTTCCGGAACTTTCTGCCGATATTTACGACAAGGGCATTATCCTCACGGGTGGTGGCTCCCAGTTGCGCGGTCTTGACGAACGTATCCGCAAGGAAACGGGTCTTTCCGTGAATGTGATTGACGATCCGATGACGTGCGTTTGCAAGGGCGCAGCCCGTATTCTTGAAGACTTGGACAAGTACCGTCCTGTCCTGATTGCTTCTTCGACGTAATTTTTGAAAATCCACTTCGATGCTTAGAGCTTTTCGCTTTATTGTCGATTTGTTTACCCAAAGGCATGGCGTTGTCGCTTTTGCCTTTTTTCTCGTTTTAGGGATTCTTATGCACGAGGCCTCCACGGAGGTACGCCAAAGCGTTGTCGATAAGGCGCTCTCGACGGTGTTCTATCCCGTGCAACTGTTGATTTCGTCTGTCAACGACTTTAAGTCCTTGCAAGCGGAAAACGACCATCTGAAAGCGGAAAACGCAAGGCTGCGCCAGGAGACTTATCATGCGAGTGAGGGCTTGCAGGAACTGGCCAGGCTTCACACGCTTGTGCGTTTTGACGACAAGTGGGACTTCCCGATTGTGACGTCGCGTGTGGTCGGGCACAATCCTGGGCGCTTTTTGACGACGCTTGTCATCAACCGCGGAACGCACCATGGCGTCAAGGAGAACATGCCGGTGATGTCGATGAACGGGCTTGTCGGGAAAATCTCAAAGGCGATGCTGACGCATTCCAGGGTGCAGCTCCTTGTTGATCCGAACTTGAAACTTTCTGTGCTGGAGCGCCGTACTCGCGTGGTGGGCTTTTTGGAATCTGTGGATGGCCATTTGCTTTCGGCGATGATTCCGTCCCATGCGGGGGTTGCCGAGGGCGATACGCTCATTACGTCGGGGCTTGGCGGCATTTTCCCGAAGGGAATCCCTGTTGGCACGGTGCACAAGGTCCGCAAGGCGGATTTGGATGTGATGAGTCTTATGGACGTGAAGCCGTTCCAGGAATTTTCGACCTTGGAAGAAGTGTTCGTGATGCAGAAGGATCCGGATTGGATTATTCAGGAGTTGCTCGATGAGTAACGGCGGATGGCTCAAGACGCTTTTGCTGTTTGTTCTGGTGTTCGCCTTGCAATCGACTGCTGGCGAATGGCTCCAGATATTGGGCGTAGGGCCCGATTTCGTGGTCATCTTCGTGGTGTCCGTGGCACTTCGCTTTGGAGCCGCTACGGGTTGTTTATGGGGCTTTTTGGCGGGGTTCTCGCAGGATGTCTATGCTCCGGTGGAATGGCTTGGCGCCAATTCGATCGCGATGACCATCGTGGGGTTTGCCGTAGGGCAGCTCGAAGAGCATTTCCTCACTTTGTACGTGCCCGCAAAAATCGGGGTTCTTGCGCTTGCGTTTTTTGTGAACGACATGTTCTATTTCCTCATTACGGGGCTTGAAAAGGATGTCGTGACGAACCTGTTCTTTACGAAAACGGTTCCGGAATGCCTTTATACCTTGATTATTGGCGGAATCTTGTTCTACCTCTCTTCGGGGAAAAAGTCGGATGTATAACGATACTTCGGAGAACGAGGCGCGCGTCCGCAGGAACTGGAATGTCCTGATTTTTCTGACTGGGGCGTTTATCCTTTTTCTGGTTATTCTGTTCAAGCTTTTTTCGCTACAGTACATCCATTACGAAGAAAACTTTCAGCGATCCGAGAACAACCGCCTGCGCCGAATAGAGCTGATTGCGGACCGCGGCTACATTTACGACAGGAACGGGAACGTGTTGGTGCGGAACCGTCCTTCGTACCAGATTGCGCTCCAGGCACTTGAAATGCCCAAGAAAAAGGCCGACAGGGATTCGGTCTTCAGGAGGCTCCTCGATATTCGTGACTCGTCGGGAGTGCGTCTGTTTGATTCGCTGTCGCTCGATACGGCGTTCCAGAGGATTCGCTGGGTGAAAACTCATCCGGTCCGCATTCTGGAAGATGCGACGATGGAGCAGGTGGCGGTTATCGAAGAGCATTCGACGGAATTGCCTGGCGTCTCCGTGATTATCGAGTCCCGTCGAGAGTACCCGTACGGAACGCTTGCATCGCATGTGTTGGGCTACACGAGCGAAATTTCGGAAGAACAGTTGAAACTCCCGGAGTATGCGTCTTATTCGCAGGGCGACCGCATCGGGCAAAAAGGACTGGAGCAGGAATACGACAAGGAGTTTCGCGGGACGAATGGCCTCAAGCTGGTTGAAGTCAACGCTTCGGGGCGCGAAGTGCGTACGCTTTCGGATGTCGGGGCGTTGATTGAGCCTAAGCCCGGGCTTCATTTGGTTTCGACGATTGATTTGAAATTGCAGAAAGTGGCCGAAGCGGCGATTCCCGATACGGCAAGGGGCGCCTTGGTCGCAATTGATCCGCGTAATGGTGAAATCTTGGCGATGGTTTCTTCGCCGCGCTTGGACCCGAACATCTTTTCGCTGAAGCGCCGTGAGCGCAACAAGGGCTGGGCTCATGTGGCTCTAGATACGTTGCGCCCGCTCAATAATCGAGCGATTGCAGGCATTTATCCTCCGGCCTCCGTGTTTAAGCTTGCGACGGCAGGTGCGGGCCTCGAAAATGGAATCATCTCGGAGACAAAGTATTATCCGAGGTCCTGTATAGGCGGCTATCAGTACGGAGCCCGTTTCCAGAAGTGCTGGGGTGTGCATGGAAATTTGAACGTGGTGCATGCGCTTCGCCTTTCGTGCGACGTGTATTTTTACCAGGCAGGGCTCGAAGTCGACATGGCTCGTATAAACGAATTCGCACGCCGTTTCGGTTATGGCGAAAAACTGCTTGGCGTGGATATCCCCGGCGAACGTGCGGGCTGGCTCCCGGATTCGGCATCGTTCAATCGCAGGAATAAGCGGTTGGGGTGGCGTTGGGCGCGCGGGCTTATCTTGAATCTTTCGATTGGGCAGGGGCAGATGGTGACTCCTTTGCAGCAGGCCGTCTTTGTCGGCTCGCTTGCGACAAACAAGGGCGTCTATCGTCCGCATTTTATGAAGGAACTGCGTGATGCCCAGGGCAACGTAGTGCGCCGCTTTGAACCTGAAATCATCCGTTCGGGGACGATGAAACCCGAGACGCATCGCGTATTGATGAACGCGATGGATTCCGTGGTGAACCATCCGGGCGGAACCGGAAAGAGAGGCGCTGTTCCTGGAATCCGTGTCGGCGGAAAGACTGGCTCTGGCGAATGGAAAAAAGGGCAGAAAACGCATGCCTGGTTTGCGGCCGTTGCTCCGCTTGACGATCCGCAAATTGCGGTGGCCGTTGTCATGGAAGCTGCGGGCGGCGGCGGCAGCGTGGCGGCTCCGATTGCCCGCAAGGTGCTGATGGCTTTCTTCGGGAAGGAGGAAGAGGGAAAATGAGTTCCGGTCGTTTTTTGGATAAGTCGCTGAAGTTCGACTGGTTCTTTATCGGAGTTACGATTACGCTCATGATTTGTGGCGTATCGCTGGTCTATTCGGCGACGGTCAACGAGGAACTCGTTTTTTACGATACCCACTGGTTCAGGCAGATTATCTTCTTCGTGACGGGGATAGCTATTGCTGTTGGACTTGTGTTTGTAAAGATTGACTGGCTCAAGCGGGCGGCGGTGCCGTCTTACGTGTTTGCGCTTGTCATGTTGGTGTTCGTACTTTTCTTTGCTGGCGACGTCAAAGGGGCAGGGCGTTGGATTGACTTGAAGGTCATTAAACTCCAACCTTCGGAATTTGCAAAAATAGCTTACCTCATCACGATTTCGTATTGGCTTTCCAAGCATCCGGTTAGTTTGTTTAAACTCAAGACTTTCGCTGTTCCGCTTGGGCTTTTTATTGTTCCTTTCGCGCTTGTGCTCAAGCAGCCGGATTTGAGTACGGCACTTGTGTTTACGGCGGTGACGCTTGTGGGGTTCTTCTTTGCGGGGCTGACGTTTACGGATATGTTCCTGATTTTGAGCCCTGTGCTTTCGGTGTTGTTTTCGCATTCGCAGTCCATGGTGTTCCAGGTGCTGTGGGGCGTGCTCATTTGTTTGGTCGTGCTGTCAGTTGCCCGCAGGCATTTGCCCAAAAAGCTTTCGGGCGTGATTGTTGCAACGAATATTTTGGCAGGCTATGCGAGTTCGATGGTCTGGAACATGCTGGAACCGCATCAGCAGAAACGCGTGAACACGTTCCTCGATCCGATGAGTGACCCGCTGGGTGATGGCTACCAGGTGCTCCAGTCGTTGACGGCTATAGGTAGCGGGGGCGTTGGTGGCAAAGGCTTTGGCAATGGTTCGCAGACGAACCTTTCGTTCTTGCCCGAAGAACATACGGACTTTATCTTCAGCGTGCTGGGAGAGCAGTTCGGCTTTGTCGGGTGTGCCGCAGTTCTCGGCTTGTTTGCGTTGTTCCTGTGGCGTGCGTCGTCTATCTGCAAGACGAACGATGACCCGTTCGTGACGCTTTTGACGATGGGTGCGTGTACAATTTTCCTGTTCCACATTACGGTGAATATAGCGATGACCATCGGGCTTATGCCAGTGACCGGGTTACCGCTGCCGTTTCTTTCGTATGGCGGCTCGTTTGCGCTAGTGTGCTTGTTCCTTGTCGGACTCTTGGTGTGCCTCAGGTATCAGGGAAGCAAGTAGTTGGTAGCGCTTAGAACTTGGAACTTAGAGCTTAGACATTGCTGACGTCATCCTGAACGGCGAATGCCGTGAAGGATCCAGTGAATTTTTAGTTGGTAGAACTTTAAACAAATTTTTTACAGTCCAAAAGTCTGAAAAAAGCGTGTTATAGATAAGGGCGCGGTCGGCGCTGCTTTTATGACAGGAGGCTATATGGATATTTTTCGGACGGTGGCGAATTTTATTTTCGGGATGGAATGCATGGGGTGCGGGACTTCGTCGGAGAGACTTGATCCGTGGCTTTGCCCGGCTTGTGCGGCGGAGCTTGCGCGGGAATCGTGTTCGCCAAAATTCCCGAGCGAAGATGCTTTTTGCCTATTCCCGATGCGGCCTTTGACGAGGCGTCTTGTGCATGCGCTCAAGTACCGCAACATTCCGGGGCTTGCGTCGTACCTTGTGCGCCGTTCTTCGGCTGTAAAAAATGGACTTGTGGGGCAGGAATTTATGATGTTTGCGCAGCCTCTCTATTTTGTGCCTGTTCCGCTCCACCATGCGAGGTATCGCGAACGCGGATACAATCAGGCGGAACTCTTGGCGGCGGCGCTTGCGACGGCTACTGGCGGAAAGGTTTGTCGGTGGCTTAGGCGCAAGTCGTTCGTCGTTTCGCAGACGAAACTTTCGAAGGAAGAACGCGAACTGAATGTGGCGGGGGCGTTTGAGCCGGTGCGGTTGCGGAAGTGTCCGGAGCGGGGGAGTGTGGTTGTTGTCGATGACGTGTTTACGACGGGGGCTACGACTTCGGCATGCCTTGCTGCGTTTGGGGATGATTTTCCGCTTCCGCTCAAAGTCTGTACATTGCTTTATGACGAACCTTCGACGGCGGTTGCGGATTATGCCGCGGATTGCCGTGCGGATTGGGACGGGCTTCGCAGTAGACCGTGAAAAGGATGAATAATGAAATAAAAAAGCTCCCCGAAGGGAGCTTTTTACGGAGGAAGAGGGACTCGAACCCCCAAGCCTTACGGCGGCGGTTTTCAAGACCGCTGACTTACCAATTAGCCTATTCCTCCAATGGGTGCGCCAAAGAATAGAAAAATTTGCCCGATATCGTCAATAATACGTTGCATTTTAATCAAGATTAACTATTTTTTACACACGATGAGTATTCAAGAAGAATATACCAATCTCGGGGACAGCAAGGTTGCTGCCCTCCTGTTTGAGTATATGCCCAAGATTGCCGCGGAGCATAGGACGGACAGCCTCTTGGTGCTTATGGCCGATTTGGGTCGTCAGATTGTTCAGGCGGACCGCTGTTCGCTATGGCTGATCGATGAAGAGCGGAACGAACTATGGACCAAGGTTGCCCATGGTGTAGATGAGCTCCGAATTCCGCTTTCGGCAGGTTTTGTCGGTTATTCCTTGAAAACGGGCGAACCCCTTTTGATTGACGATGCGTACCGCGATTCTAGGTTCGATCGCCGTAGTGACCTCAAGAACCACTACCATACGACATCGGTGATGACGATGCCTTTGGAAAGTGACGGGCGCGTCATGGGCGTGTTCCAGGCCATCAACAAAGTTGGCGAGAATGTGTTCTTCTCCAAGAAGGATTTGGAACGCTTGAAGCTGATTTCGGTTTATTCTGCAAAGACGATAGAATCGGCAGTACGTGCGGAAACCTTGGAACGTTACGCGAAGGAACTGGAACGCAAGGCCGAAGAACTGAAGTCGGCTCACATGGAACTCATCCGCATTTTGGGTGAAGTGTCTGAATTCCGCAGTCAGGAAGTCGGGGACCACATTCACCGTGTTGCTGAAATTTCCTTGAAACTGGCCCGCTATTTCGGTCTTTCCGAGGAACAGCAGGAACTGATTTATTACGCCTCCCTCTTGCACGATCTCGGAAAGGTCGGTATCTCGGATATGGTGCTGAAAAAGGCGGGGCGCCTCACACCGGAAGAATTCGCTCAAATGAAGTGCCATTCCGCAATTGGACGGACTTTGCTTCGCGATTCTAAGACCGATTTGCTTTGCATGGCGGCCGACATCGCTGGAGCCCATCACGAACGTTGGGACGGGACGGGTTATCCGGATGGCTTCAAGGGCGAGCAAATCCCATGTGCGGCACGCATTTGTGCCGTCGCGGACGTCTTGGATGCTCTTTCGAGCCCCCGTTGCTACAAACCGGCCTGGCCCGAAGAGCGCGTAAAAGAGGAAATGCAGAGGTCTAGCGGGACGCATTTCCAGCCGGAACTGATTGATATTTTGATAGAACACTGGGACGAATTCTATTCTTGCTATAAACCCGGTGGCGAATTCGTCGAAAAAGGGCTTCTCCCTCCTGTGAAATAAATCACAGATTAATTTTTAGAGATTGAAGGACTGGGGTTAAGGAAAAATAATCGCGTCGAATAGGCCTTATTTACCTGTAACCTAGGATTTGTAGCCTATAATCTTCAAAAAATGCCGAAAATAAAGAAAAAACCCCGATTTTCATCGAGGTCTCTTCGTGGTTCCGATTGGAATTGAACCAACGACACGCGGATTTTCAGTCCACTGCTCTACCAACTGAGCTACAGAACCATTTTGGTAGCCCAATTATAGTTTAATTTTTGATCTTTGTCAAGGGTAAATAGAATATTACTGTTATTTTTGAAAAAAACTACTAAATTTAGTGTTGTTGGATGGTGAAGGTGCCCATGGATTTTTTCTATGGGGTAACTGTTCTTTTTAGTTTAGGTGGTCGTCGTGATTCGCTCAAAAAATTGGATTCGAGAGATTCTTTCTCTGGCTGCAGCTTTTGGTACAGCGTTTGTGGTAGGTTGTGCCGATGATACTAATGATAATGCATTTAATGCGCCTGATATCAGTTCAGGGTCTCAAAAGCCTGTGTGCACGACGCCGTCGTGCCAGGAAGTCGTTGTTAATCCGAGCGGAGACACTTCGGTTAAGGATAATCCGTTTGTTCCTGCCATTGACACGTCGATTGTTATTGTGGGACACGATACTTTAATCGTTTATGATACAGTTTACGTTCCTGAAGATACGGAACTCCGCTGGTATGGTCAGTCTGCAGTGCGTATAACAGAAATTACTCCGTTAAACTTGGACTGGCTGGACGAAGATGGTAACGACCCGGCTTGGGTGGAACTTTATAACACCAGCGATAAAGATATCGACTTGAAGGGATATGCGCTTATTGAAAATATACAGAGGCTTCGTGAGAAGGGAAAGAATATCCGTAAGTTTGTTTTTGGAAGCGAAGTTATCAAGGCGAAATCCTTTAAGGTCGTTTTCTGTGACGGTAAGAACATTGCCGCGGTAAAGAGCGAAGACAAGGACGGTCGCCATACGCGTCCGCATGCAGACTGGAAATTGGATAAACATGGTGGATCGGTTTACCTTCTGGATAACTATAATGCAATCCGTGACTCGGTAGCTTATCCAGAAATGACTAGCGGCATCAGCTGGGGTATTGTGGATGGCGGTTACTGGAAGTTCTTTAGTACACCGACTCCGGAAAAGCCGAATACGGAAGCCAAGGCATACGATGAAGTCGTTCCGGCTGCAGACATGAGCGGTCTCAAGTCCGGTTTCTACAACGAAGCGTTTACTTTGAATCCGCCGGCTCTTGAGGATGGCGTAAAGCTGCGTTGCACGACGAATGGTTCTGTTCCGACTGAAAGCTCTCCGGAATTCAACTCGCCGAAGAGAATTGATCATAGCATTGCTTTCCGTTGCGCTACCTTCAAGAAGGACGCTATTTCGAGCAAGGTTACGACGCGTACGTTCTTCGTTGACGAAGAAAGCGTGAAGATGCCTATTGTCGCTATCAGCGTAGATTCCAGCTTCTTCCAGAAGCATTACATCAAGACGAGCTGCGAAGCTCCAAAGGGTTGCTCTGATAGTGCAGGTCTCTATGCCGATGTCGAATACCCGATTCACGTGGAATATTTCGAAAATGGTTCATCGACTAAGGATGGCTCCACTTGGGAAAAGGATGCCGGTATTTCTTTGATGGGTGGCTACAGCCGTCTGAACGACAAGAAGTCCGTTTCTATCCGCCTCCGTGAAGAATACGAAGACGGCAGCATCAATTATCCTTTGTTTGAAACCCGCAAGGGCGTAAACGATAAGTACAAGTCTTTCAACCTCCGCAACAACGGTAACCGTTTCGTGAGCGACTATATTGAAGACGCTATGGGCGGTGCAATCCTTGAAGGTTCCGGTGTCGATTACCAGAGAAGCCGTCAGGTTGTCGTGTTCTATAACGGCAAGTATCAAGGTATTCACGACATGCGCGAGCGCTTCAACAAGCACTTTGTCGAAACGAATTACAAGATTGATGCGAATACGGTGAACTTTGTCAAGCATTTGGGTCATGAAATTGAAGTTAGCAACGGTTCTTCGGACAGTTATGTAGAAATGTTCAAGTTCGTGGCTTCGAATGATTTCTCTGGTGAAAACAATGCCAACTATACCAAGGTCAGGACTATGCTCGACGTGGGCAACTTGGCCGACTACATGGCCGCTGAAATTTATATGCACAATGGTGACTGGCCGAACAACAACGTGCGCGCTTGGTCTGCTCCTGATCAACCGTGGAAGTTCATGGTCTATGACCTTGACCACGGCTTTGACTGGATGTGGGGTGTGAATAACGGTGAATTTGATCAAAGCACCAATATGTTCTCCTGGATCAAGAAAGGTGGTGGAAATAAGCCTTGTAAATCGGCTGATAGTCTCTGCTTTGCTGGGCTTTACAACACCCTCATCAAGAATCCGGATTTCAAGCGTATGTTCATCAACCGTTCTGCTGTGATGTTCAATAGCTATACGAACGGCAATAATGTGGAAAAGGTTGTCAACTCCATGGTGTCCAAGATAGATGATTCCGAAATGTCACGTGACATTGAAAAGTTTAAGCAAGATCAGAAGTGGTACAAGAACTCTTGCGGTGAAGGATTCAGCAGGTCGGGTTCTTGCATGAAGTCCTGGGCTAAGGAACGCGATTCTAAGGTTCTTCAGGAATATCAGGAAGAATTCGGCTTGAGCGGCACGATGTCTGTTACCATTACGGCTTCGGGTAAGGGATCTGTCCTTATGGAAGGCATGAAGCTCCCGAGTGCCAGTTACAAGGGCAAGTTCTTCAGTGGCGTGAAGATGGAACTGACGGCCGTTTCTGATGGCGGTACGTTTACCGGTTGGAGTGACGGTGTGTCGGACAATCCGCGCATTGTGACCCCGAAGGATGGCGATACCTTTACGGCTGTGTTCAAGTAATTTGTTTGGTGCAACCGCACCCTCTCTTGTTGTCATCCCCGCCTTCGAGCGGGGATTTTCTACATTTATCCATATGAAAAGTCCTGTGCGTAAGATGTTCGATGGCATTGCGAGCCGCTATGATTTTTTGAATCATTTCTTGAGCTGTTATCAAGACGTGTTGTGGCGCAGGTATTGTTGTAGGCATTTGAAGAAAATGGTTGCTGCGGACGATGCGGACGCGGCGTCGGGAAATACGCCGGATTTTGCGCGGAAAGTTCGTTTGCTTGACTTGTGTGGCGGCACGGGCGATTTTGCCAATACATTCCGCAAGATTTTTGAAAGTCATTGTGCATGCAAATGTCCTTTGCAAAAGGGTGCGTCGCACGGCTTTGTCGTCGACCCGGCGGTGATTGGCGACTTTTCGTACGGGATGCTTGCCGAAGTCAAACCGAAGAAAATCGACGCTCATGCGGTGCAACTCGATGCGATGAAAATGCCTTTTGCAGAATGCCAGTTTGACGTCATTCTGAACGGTTTTGGAATGCGTAACGTACCGGATGCACGTGGAGCCTTGATGGAATCTTACCGCGTGCTGGATGCGGGTGGCTACCTTTGCGTTCTGGAATTTTTCTCGCCGAGGAATTTTTTCAACAAGTTCTTCTATAAAGTGCTGGCGCCGCTGTTCATCCCGGTGATGGGCGCATTTTTTAGCGGCAAGCGTGATGCATACGAATATTTGGTGAATTCGATAATCCGTTTTTTGCCGGTAGATGAATTTTGCAAACTGGCTGAAGAATGCGGCTTTGAAGTCAAGAAAGTCAAGATGTTCGATGGCGGGATTTCGTTTGGCGTGTTCCTGCGCAAGCCGGTAGGTACGCCATGAGTCGGTTCGTGCTTGGAATGACGGGGGCGAGCGGTATCGTTTATGCAACGCGTACGGCGATGTACTTGCAGCGCTTCGGCCATGAAGTAACGCTTATTCTAACGCATCCTGGAAAACAGGTGCTGGAATACGAAGACCAAAACGCTTTATATGGCTATTGCAAGGATGTGTGCAATGTGGATGACTTTTTTGCGGAGTGCGCAAGCGGTAGCGCTGATTATGCGGGTATGGCCGTGGTGCCGTGTTCCATGGGAACGCTTGGTCGCATTGCCGCCGGAACATCGGACAATTTGCTTGTGCGGGCGGCGGATGTTTGCCTCAAGGAACGCAGACCGCTTGTGATTGTGCCGCGCGAAATGCCGTATAACTTAATCCACATCGAGAACATGAAACGGGTGACGCTTGCGGGCGCGGTGGTGATTCCGGCATCGCCGCAGTTCTACAGCAAACCCGCAAGTGTCGAAGAACTCGTGGATACCGTCGTTGTGAAAATTCTCAAGCACCTGGGCGTTGACGCAACTCAAGTGGCTACCGTCTCAAAAGCATGGAGTGGGGAACAATGACCACTGCCTACTTGCACTTTCACTTCGTTCAAGTGCCAAATGCGGGCCTCGGTCATGTCCAAGCAAGCTTGGCCGCGACGCTCGACCTATGCATTTGTCTAACTTCTTACTGTCTACTTAATCATGAATAAACTCCTTGAATTTACACATCTTGTTCGGTTGAGCCATTCGCTATTTGCGATGCCGTTTGCGCTTGGTTCCATGTGGGTTGCGGCGAACGGATTTCGCGATATGAGCGCTTACGAAACCGCACGTATCATCATTTTGATTGTCCTTTGCATGGTGACGGCGCGTAACAGTGCCATGAGCTTTAACCGCATTGCCGACGCCAAGTTCGATGCGGAGAATCCGCGTACGGCAAAACGTCATTTGCCGGCGGGGCGCCTCAGCCGTAAATCGGTAATCGCTTTTTTGGTTTTGAACGGGATTTTGTTTGTTACGTTTGCATGGATGCTCCAGCCGCTAGCGGGCATGTTCGCGTTGCCGGTGTGGCTCTTGTTGCTCTCGTATTCGTACTGGAAACGTTTTAGCTGGCTTTGCCACTGGTTCCTCGGTTTTGCGATTGGCATGAGTCCGCTGGGTGCCTGGATTGCCGTTCGCGGCGAGTTTGCCGTGTTCCCGATTTTCCTCTTGTTCATTTTGATGCTCTGGATGGGCGGTTTCGATATCATTTACGCAACGCAGGATATTGAAATTGACCGCAAGCAGGGGCTGCATTCCGTTCCGGCTCGCTTTGGTCTTGAAAAATCCTTACGCATTGCGCTAGCGAGCCATTTGGCAATGCTCGTTCTTTGTGTCGTGTTTGGATTCTTCTGGGACATGGGCTGGATTTGGTGGACGATTACAGGGCTCATGACTGCTGCAATTGTCTATATTCATTTGTTCAGAAAATCAAATGATTTGGATGCGATGAATCGCGACTTTTTCCTTGCGAATGTGGCGATAAGCGTGCTCGTGATGGTTGGACTCATTGTCTGGATTTGCTTGGGAGGAGATGTCAATGTCCTTTATTAATCGACCGAACGGAAAGTTCACGAACGAAGAAAAAGTGAAGATGTTTCATACGATGGGAGCCACCGCCGCGGTCATTGCTCTTGTACTCGTGATTCTCCTTGAAACAGGTCTTGCGGGCGAACGTCGAGAACTCGTCGACATGGGCCTTACTGCGATGATCGTGATGCTTGCCGTCTCGCTTATCGGTAGTATGTATTTTAAGAGATAGATAAAGTAAATCGAAGTAGATTTCGTTTTAAATTTCCAAATCGGCGGAGATGACTGTCTCGGTGGTTCCGTCGTCGCATTCAAAGAGTAGGCTGCCGTCATCGTTCATGTCGATGATGCGGCCTGTTTTTTTGATGGCACCGGCACTGTTGCCGTCTCGGTTTTGATCGGTGCAGTGGTTGTTCACGATGATGGTGCCGCGAGCTCCGATGAACTGGTCCATGCGTTTCCAGGCTTCGATCCAAGGGCGAATGCCGAAGGCCTTGAACTGCCCGATGGCGCGTTCGAGATTGCCAATGAGCATTTGCAAAAGCTTTTCGCGATTGATGCTTTGTCCGCAAATATCTTTGAGCGTGGTGACGTTCCTGTTCAAGTGCGCATAATCAGTGGGGGTGCTGTTGACGTTGATTCCGACACCCATTGAGATTGCGGGACGCGGCATAAAGACGACTTCCGCCAAAATTCCGCAGAATTTACTTTTGCCGCAAAGGATGTCGTTTGGCCATTTGACGGTGATTTTCCCGATGTCCTTGTTTCCGAGTCCCTGTGCATTGGCTTCGTCCTGCAGACTCTTGAAAACCTCGGTGAATGTGAGCGCCGCGACCTGCGTGATTTGCGGTGCGCTGTTCAGCGGGATTTCATCGAGAGGAATCAGAATATTGAAGTAAATGTTTTTTCCGGCGGGGGAGTCCCAAGTGCGTTCGTGGCGACCGCGGCCCTTTGTTTGCGTGTCGGCGACAAAGAGCGTGCCGGGTGCAATTTCCCCTGCGGCGGCGCGTTGTTTCATCAAACTGTGCGTACTTTCGATGGTGCGGAAAAGGAATGCGGGTGCGTTACCGAAACCCGAGAGTTGCCAGTCTGTGAATGAACGTTCTTGCGAAAACATTTGCTTGGTTGCTAAAACACCTATTCGTCCGCTTGTTTTTCTTGAAGTTCCTTGAGGGCTTCTTCAGGGAAAATGTTGAAGAATTCACGCTTCTTGTCTTCGAAAAGTTGCAACATGCGTTCCTGTTCGAACTGCTCGCGGTCGATGTTCTGCATAAAGAATTCATCGCGGGCGAAGTCGCGGGTCGTCATGAGCTTTTTAATATCTTCAGAAAGATCGACATCGTCCCAGAGGATGTAGTACGAACCGATGAACCCGTCTGCAAAAATATCGACGTTCAACTTCACGGAATTACTCGCCGTCGAGTCCACCAGCTCCACTTTCGTTTCGCGTTTCTCGGGGCGGAAAACGTCAACATCGCTGACAGGTTTGCTCAAATCCTGCGCTCCGCAGAGAACCACGGCCGCGAGAAGGAGCATTACCATATGTTTACACGATAAAATCATATTTACAATATACAATGAAAATTCACGAAAAAACACAGAGAAAGTAAAAAAGCATACTCAAAAGCACAGCGAATAAGGACATGCTACTATTATGATACGCTGTTACCCTGCAAAGTGTATTATATGTGCACCCCTACAACCTAAAGTCTATGACCTAAATTGCGAGCGGCATCCAGGGCTTTACGACGTCGATGGATTCGAGCTTGCCCTGCAATTTGCGACGGATGGCTGCGGCGGCAATCATCGCTCCGTTGTCTGTACTGAGGCTGCGGTCCGGGACGCAGAAGCGGATTCCCTTCTTGTCGCAGTAGTCCTGCAAGCGTGTACGCAGCCAGCTGTTTGCGCTCACGCCGCCACCCATGACAAGCGTTTTCATACGCGTTTTCTTGAGGGCGTTGATAGTTTTTGTGACAAGGCTGTCGACAATCGCGTCTTCGAGCGAGGCGCAGATGTCACCGAGGTTATCTTGAATAAATTGCGGATCGTGCGTTTCGGTATAACGGAGCACGGCGGTCTTTAAACCGCTGAACGAAAATTCGCAACTGTCGTGCGTGTGGAGCGCACGCGGAAACTCTACGAATTTGCGGTTGTGGTCCTTGCCGAGGCGACTGATGGTGGCGCCTGCCGGATACTTGAGGCCGATGAGCTTTCCGCATTTGTCGAACGCTTCGCCTGCGGCATCGTCACGTGTGCGCCCGATGCTCGTGTATTTGAATCCGGGCTCTTCCATCACGAGTTCCGTGTGTCCGCCCGAGACCGTGAGCGTAAGGAACGGCGGCTTGATGTCCGGGTTGCTGAGCCAGGCGGCGGCGAGGTGACCTTCGAGGTGATTCATGCCGTAAGCCGGGATGTTCAAGTCGCGGGCGAGTCCTTTGGCAAAACTGGCGCCGACGAGAAGGGGGCCCATGAGGCCTGGACCCGTGGTGTAGGCGATGGCGTCGATGTCCTTGAGCTCGATGCCCGCTTCCTTGACGGCCGCTTCGGCGATGGGTGCAATTTTTTGCAAGTGTGCTCGGGCTGCGATTTCAGGAACGACTCCTCCGTAGAGGGCGTGTTCGTCAATTTGGCTGTAGAGCGGGTTAGAAAGTACTTTGAGCGGGTCGTCTTGCAAAATGGCGCATGCGGTTTCGTCGCAGCTGGATTCAATTCCAAGCCAAATCATATTCCGTATTCCTCGTCTTTGTCCTCGTCTTCGTTGTGCAGCTTGATTAGCTTAATCTTGTCGGGCTTGACAAGGACTGCCTTGATGGACAAATTGCGGTCAACGTCAGGAGGCAAGGTCAACTTGATGGTGGGGGCAAGGCTGTCTGCGTCTTCGATGGCGAAACGGTTGTATTCGATGAACAGTTCAATGTCGTTGCTTTTAATGGCTTCGATCACTTTTTCGCCACCTGTGATTTCGACGGTTGCCTGTTGCGGGGAAAGCGAATTCAGTGCGCGGTCGTAGAAGCCGATTAGCTGGATCGGGATGCTGTTGAAGGCCTTGGATTTGATTTTTTGTACATCGACAACAATTTTTGCTACGGAATCACTTGGCGTCACGAAGGGCGGCAACTGTTCGGTTTCAAGGGGTACCGAATAGGTTTTGCTCACCTTGATGCTATCAAAAAACAGCGAGTCTGTTGGGATATCGATAATGCGGGTGAGGGCGTTCCTTGCACCGGAAACCATCAATTCTTCCTTGATGAGTTTGGGCGGTTGGACAAGGGCGTAACCCGGAGCGGCGCTGAATGTCACGTTGTTCTTGATGGGAATGCTACGTTCGATTCGCGTATCGACGGCGACATCGATGAAGAGGTACTGGTTGTCGGGTTCGATGTAGTGGACCGATGAAAAGTTCGGGGCGACAAAGTTCTTTGCGTCCAGATGGATTCGTTTGGAGCCGAGTTCGGCGTTGTGCATATCGACGACCATGGCCGACTGCTTCTGCGACTGGAGGCGAATCAGGTCGAGGGGCTTGCCTTCGACGGTCACGGAAACCGTGCTGGGCGGCTTGGACGCAATCGCGAGCGCTTCGGGCAACTTCACGAACGTAAGCGGCACTTCCATCGTCAGTTGGAAGTCCTTCAGCGAGATGACATAGAACCAAAGGGCCATCGCGCACACCAAGGCGGTAATCTTTAATATGATGTTTCCCATAAAAGCCCCATAAAGAACCTCTATAAATTTAATTATATTCGAGGCGTGTTCGGACAATTAGGTTACTTAATATCGGAATCTTTTCGCGGATGGAAACAGCACAGGACGGTGATTCTCCCGTCCCTAGTGACGATTTTCCTCTGTTCGCTTTTACTTGCTATCTCTTTTACGGCTCTGGGAGTTTCCTTTAAGCTGCTCTCTGCCGAAAAGTCGCTGTATGTCGTCGAGGCGTTCTTGAGCGAGAACGTTCCCGAGGATTCTGTTGCGGTTATCCAGACTCGGCTTGAGCATTCGCGACATGTAGAGTCGGTGAAATTCGTGAGTGCAGATTCTGCACTTGCCGACTTCAACAGGCATTTTTCTCCGGATATGCTGGAACTTGTTGAAGGGAACCCGATTCCGGCGTTCTTCCGCGTGTCGCTCCGTAGCGATGCGCATAATCCGGCCGATCTTTCCGAGGTGCGTAACGCGATTGCCGAAGAACCGTGCTTCGAGGAAGTCCAGGCTCCGTTAAAATGGGCTTCGCGAATTGCGTCCTGGAAGTTCAAGATGATATTCTGGCCGGTATGCGTGAGCATTCTCTTGCTTATTACGCTCTCGCTCATTATCTGCAATTCCGTGCGGCTTTCGCTCATGTCGAGAAAGCTTCTTGTCGATAACATGAAGTATGCCGGTGGCAGTTACTTGTTCATCGAGTTCCCGTTTGTGCTGGAAGGGGCTATGCAGGGATTTATCGGGAGTGGTCTTGCCGTGGTTCTCCTTTGGATGGTCATCCAGTCCGTGGTGCGGATGTTCCCTATCGTTGCGCCTAGTGTATCTTACTTTGGCGTTATCGTCCTCTTTACGGTGCTCCTGGAAACGGCGCTCTCCGGTTACTTTAGTTTCCGTACGGTGCGCGGTTTCTTGTTCGAAAAGAAAGCAGAGCAGGAATAGCCGATGCGCCTTGTTTCGTTATTGTTCCCGTGCTTGATGTTCGCCTTTGCCGTTCTCGCTTGGGGGGCTCCCAAGAAAACGGATGCGCAGATTGACGAACAGAAAACGGCTCTCAAGAAACTGGAAGTGGACTTGGCGAAAAAGCGCGAGGAACTAGCTGTCCTTGAAACCGAAGAAAAGGGCGTCTTGAATACGATTTCCCTTTTGGACCAGAACTTGAACCGCACAAGGTCGTACTTGTCGGAACTTTCGCGCAATGAGGACTTGTTGCAAGGGGCTGTAAAACAGCTTGTGCTGGATATTGATTCGCTTGATGCGAAAATCAAGAGCCGCAAGCGTACCATGAAAAAACGCGTCCGTAATTTGTATGTATATGGCCGCAGCAACGATGCCGAAATTCTGTACGAACTGCTGACGAAGGACGGAAATCCCGAACGTAAGGTTTACTGGGTTCACCACTTGCTGACCCGTGACCGCGAAGACGTGGAAATGCTCCGCCATCTTGTGGAAGAACGCATGCAGAAGCAGCATGTGCAAGAGAGTCATCTTGCCGAGCTTACGAAACTCAGGAATAGAAAGGCTGTCGAAGAACGCCGATTGGTGACGCAAATGAGCGGCCAGGAGCGCATGCTGTCGTCCCTCAAGCACGACAAGGCCGTGCAGCGCATGGCGCTCAAGGAATTCGAACGCAACCAGAAGACGATGCTTGCGCTCATTAAAAAACTCGAGGAACGCCGCAAACGCGAAATCGAGGAAGCCAAAAAGGCCGAAGCCGCCCGCCTTGCCGCCCTCAAGAAAAAGGAAAAGGCCGCCGAGAAAAAGCGCGAAGCCGACAAGAAACGCGAGGCGGAGAAAGCACGCCAGCAGACCGAAATTGCCAAAAAGACGATTCAGGTGGTGCCGTTCAAGGGACCGAAGTGCATGCCTCTCGACGGTCCCGTCCTCAGCGAATACGGTTTACAGGAACATCCGGTGCTCCACATCATGACGCGCAACCTCGGCGTCGAAATCCGCGGAAAACGTGGCGGTCGAATCCGTGCTGCCGCCGCCGGAACCGTGGCGATGGTGTCCGAAATCGATGGTCGCGGCCCTTCCGTGATTATTGAACACGAAGGCGGAATTTACACCGTATATGGCCATATGAAAACGATTAATGTCCAAGAGGGCAAAAGTGTCAAAAAATGCGAAGAAATTGGAGAAGTTGGCGATATTGCATCGTTAAATGGAATTAAATTGTATTTCCAAGTGAGCGAAGGGACCCAAACCGTGGATCCCCTGCAATGGTTAAAACAGAAATGATAGAATATCGCTTAAATGGCCCTGCCTCCCAGGAACGAATCCGCATCCGCCTTATGGCGGCGTTGCGTGAAAACCGGTTCCCGCAGTCGATTCTCATCGACGGCCCTGTCGGTATCGGCAAAAAGGCGTTGGCGATGGAAATTGCACAGGCGTTGCAGTGCACGAATTCAACGGTTCGCCCGTGTGGAAAATGCTTCGGCTGCAAGATGGCCGCAGATCCTGGTGTCACGGACAACTGGGTCGTGCCGATGGAAGCGAAAGAGGCGAGTGCCCGCAATGCATCCGATGTCTCTGCCGGGAGCTCCGCAAAGACTATCCAGGATTTTAAACAGGCCTACATCGAAGAAATCACGAAGAATCCGTACCGTGTTGATATTTTCAGTGCGGGTGCACTTATTTCGGTGGAACTCATCCGCACGATGACCGCCTCCTTTGCGATGAAGGGCGACCGCGTCCGCGTGGTGATTATCGCCGAAGCCGACCGCATGAACGATTCTGCGGCAAACGCCTTCCTCAAGACTCTCGAAGAAGTCCCCCCGAATACGTATTTTATTTTGACGACTTCGTCCCGCGAAAAGCTTTTGCAGACGATCCGTTCGCGCTGCTTGGCACTCCACTTGCCACCCCTCACGGACGACGAAGTGCGTAAGGAAGCCGCCCGCGTGGGTGGCGAAGATTTTGACGAATCTGCATTGACCGACGATGTTATCGGGCTTGCCGTGGGTTCTCCCGGCATGGCGCTTTACTACGCCGAACATGCCAAGAACTGGTGTCCGCTTGCGGTCGATTTTATCGAAAAGTCGCTTTCGCAGGACTACACGGATCTGTTCTTTGAACTCGAAGATTCCGAACTTGAAGACCCTGCCATCGTGAACCGGTTTTTGGAAGTCCTGTCGTTCTTGATTTCGGACTTGTTGCGCCTGCAATCGGGGGCTCCGCTCCGCATCCCGGAGGCGACGGGCCGCGTGAATCTCGAACGTTACCCGCAGGTGGGGGCTTCCGCTCTCGAAATTGCACTCGTGTGCGTTCAGGAAACCATGTCGAGAATTGCCTCCAGGCGTATGGCGGCGGTGACTTGTCTCCAGAACCTCGCGATGAAACTTTTTGAAGGCTACAAGTAAAATGGAAGATCTTGTAGCTTCGACATTGTCCTCTTCGTTAAAGATTCCGCATGCGGTGGCGAGATTCCTCGTCTCGCGTGGTATTAGGACGGTTTCTGACGCTTACCACATGCTTCGTTCGAGCGAGAATGATGTGCATGACCCGTTCCTCATGATGGGAATGGACAAGGCTGTGGAATGGATACTGGCGGTTCGCGAACGGGGCGAGCGCGTGTTCATTTTTGGCGACTACGACTTGGACGGCATGACATCTGTGACGCTTTTGACTCGCTGCCTAAAGACCGTGGGCATTGAATCTGAATGGCGACTCCCGAACCGTTTTGGCGACGGCTACGGGCTCTCGGTTTCTGCTGTGGATGAAATGTACGAGGCGGGAGCCCGCAACTTGATTACTGTGGATACGGGCATTACCGCGAACGTAGAGATTGCGCATGCCAAGGAACTCGGCATGGCGGTCATGGTGATGGACCATCATCAACCGTCAGGCGACGGACTCCCGGTAAGCGATGTGCTTTTGGACCCGCACCAGGATGGCGACAATTATCCGAATCCGGAACTTTGCGGTGTCGGCGTTTCGTACAAGTTTATTTGCGCACTTTATAGCCGCCTTGGAATAAAGGCTCCTGTGGAATATTTGGACTTGGTTGCGCTCGGAACGCTTGCCGACCTCGTGCAGATGACGCCCGAGAACAGGTTCTTTACGCGATCCGGACTGGAATGTTTGAAAGACAGCCGCTGGCCTGGCGTGCAGGAAATGTACGCTTCGCTCATGAAACCCCACAGTTGCGTGGGCGGCATTGACGTGATGTACAAACTAGCGCCGCTTCTGAATGCTCCTGGTCGCATGGAACGCCCGGATCCGGCTCTTAAACTTCTTTTATGCGAAAACAAGAGCGAGGCACCGCAACTGCTTGCTGAACTGAAAGAATGGAATGTGCGCCGCAAGGAAAAAGAGGCCGAAATTACCGAAATGGCGATGGCTCAGGTCAAGGCGCTATATGGCGATACTGTTCCGACCGTCATCGTTGTCGCCGGTGAAAACTGGCACGTGGGCGTGATAGGCATTGTTGCGGCAAAACTTGCGCAGGAGTTCCACAGGCCGTCTGCCGTGCTTTCGATTATCGACGGTATGGCGCATGCGAGCGCCCGTGCAGTTCCCGGGTTTAACTGGCATAAGGCTCTCTTTGAAAGTCGTGAACTCTTTGACCGCTGGGGTGGCCATGCCAATGCGGCGGGCTTTTCGCTGGAGGCTTCGAGAATCGATGAACTTCGCGGTCGTCTGTTGCAGTCGGCGGCAGAGCAGGGCTATACGGGCGAGGTTATCGATACAGGAGAATCTTACCCGTACGATATCAAGATTGCCCTCAGTGAGCTAGTTGTAGAGACTCGGGCTCCGAGCGGCAGGTATCCGGTGCGTGAACGCTCTATCCTCGATTACATCGACCTGTTGGAACCGTTCGGCGGAAATTTCCCGTATCCGACTTTCCGTGCCGAAGGCGTGACTGTGCATCGCGTGCGTGAACTCCGTGGTGGGCATTTGCAAATGGAAATTTCGCAGGCAGGCAGCAACGTATTCCCTGCGATTGCCTTTGGACTTCGCAAGAGCAAGGCCTTGCTTGGGCACTCCCGCCCGGTGACAGTCGTTTTTGAACCTATCTGGAATTATTTCAACAATACAAAGACTGTGCAACTTTGCATAAAGTCTATCGAGTGAGGCCATGATTAGACGTAACGCTCCAATGATAGCCTTTTTGTTTGTTTTTATCGCCATGCTGTACTTTATATACAGTGTTCCGCGGTATGAACCCATTGTCGAAGCTGAAGAAGAAGTGAAAGAGGAGCCAATCAAGGACACGTTCAGGGGCCGTGTCGATATGCCCTCGATTGACGAAATTTACGTGCTCGAGAATACCGCAGAACGAGACTTGAACAAACTTGTGCTCTTTTTTGAGGGGCGTGCCGCCGGTTTGCATTATTTGTCGTCGGAGTATTTCAAAAAGCTCAAGTTGAGCCGCAAGGGGCGTTTGCTTTCCAAGTCCGATGACGACGTGTTTCTTGGACTTCGTTTGACGCTGGACAGCCTGGGGCGATTCATGAATCCGCAAATTTTGTTTTCGGATACGGATGACGATGTTTTCAAGGTCAAGCTGTTAAAGCATGTCGAGTACTTCTGGCGCCTGCCGCCGAGCAAGCAAGGTAAACTTGAAATGTGGATCCCCATACGGTTCCATGCGTGGTAGCGGGGAAAGCTTATTTTTTACCCGAGAAAAATTTTCTTATATTTCAATAATAAACCTTTAACCATGATATTATTATGAAAAAACAGCAGAAAAAAGAATATAAGGCTCCCCAAATGAAGGTGACCCAGCTCAAGCAACAGATAAGTCTCATGGGGCTTAGCGGTAAAGATGCTCCTGGTATTGAAATGGGCTAAAACAAAAACTCGGCGTTAAAAAGCCGAGTTTTTTCATAACCGCAAAGGTCTCGCTTATGTCGAGACTTTTACTACGCTCTAAGGAGTTCAACGAGCTGCTTGGCGTTCTTTTCGATAAGCACAAAAGCCTCGAACATGCGGGCCTCGCGCCACTTGGTCAAGTATTTCGCCTGCCAATCCACAGCGATGGAAGCCGGATCCTTGGGACCATTTTCGTTCTGGTACCAGACTTCTTTCGTGATTTCACGAATCATGGCGCCCATTTCGGCTGCCGGCTGGACGGATCCCTTGCAGAGGAGAAGCGCACGCAAGTTGTCGAGCAAAATTTCATCGGTCGGGTTTTCCGCATCTTCGCGGGCGCATTCCCAAATCTCGTCGCGATGACGCTCTGTCCAGCCAATCAGGTATTTTTTCGTCTTTTCGAGTTCGCCTTTGGCCAGTTTTTCATCAACCGCTTCACGCGGGTAATAGATGCTGTTTGGATAGAATTCAATCATGATTTCCCGCCTTGTGCGAAGTTGAAGCCATGTTAAAAAAACAATGCCCGGGGCGGGACTTGAACCCGCACGAGGTTGCCCCCAAGGGATTTTAAGTCCCCAGTGTCTACCATTCCACCACCTGGGCAGGTTGTGCGTGCGTAATATAGAAAATTTAGAGGACTTTATTTGAGTAAAATTGAAAAAACGTATATGGATTTTATCACATTTTTCATTATTATCGTATTTTCTGTTTATAAATGTTTACTTTCGTGATTCTTTAATATATATTATGAATAGGGCCTTAATGAAAAAGGTCGTTTTTATTGTTAACTTTAAAACGATTTTGTCAATGGAGACTTGTTGCGTGGAGATTTCGGTATGCTGAATGTCGATATCAAAAAGAAAGGTTATACGCTGGTAGAAGTCCTCGTCGTCATGTCGATTATAGGCATTTTGTCTTCGATGGGCGTCGCGAGCTTGCATAATGCCGTCGTCAATAATCGAGTCCGAGGTTATGCGATGAATACGGCCGCCTTTTTGGAACGTATCGCCAATGATGCCAACAGAATGTCCAAGACTCTTTGCATGAAGGCTACCCAAAATACGCTCAATGTTTATGAAGGGGAGTGTAGCAGTTCCTCCTCTGCAACTCCTGTTTTGCATGACAGTTATGAACTTGAATCCCCTGCAACATTCAATTGTCTAAGTGATTATAAAGGCGATATCAATGTTGGAGATGGTTCTGCTGATGAAAATGACTGGACTCGTGCCAGTGGCGTTGAATTTAAACCGCGTATAGGGCTTTCGACGATGCCTAGCAAGGGTTTTATCTGTATCCAGTATGGAACTTCCCGTAATTTTGCAGGCGTGAAAAAGACCGCTAATAAGAACCAACTTGTCCCGATATGGCATGTGGGCGTCGGTTGGCAGGATCTGTAGGTGTGCTATGACGAATCTTTTGAAGAATAAAAAAGGGTTTGGTATTGTAGAAATCTTGGTCGCTGCGGCTGTCCTCGGTTTTATGTATATGGCCATTTTGAATATGCATGGCGGAAACCACGACGCCTTGTTGCGCATTCGCGGTCGTGATGGCGCCGTCGATGTGGCTCAGCAAGTTTTGGATTCCCTCAAGGCCATCGGTATTGCGTCTATTCCGGCAAGTCATGACCCAGCACTTGATACCACTTTCCAAGTAGACGATATTAACCGTAAGTGGGCGCGTGGTCTTGGCGATTCTGCCACGGTGGTGTACAGCCCAGAGGTCACTGTTTCGGCAACGCAGGATTACACATCGCAGGACTCGTCGCAGTTCGAGACGATTCGCCATATTTATGCCAAGCAGGTGAAGGTCAAAGTCTCCTGGAACTTCAAAGGCTCCACGCAGTCCATTGAAGTCTCAAGCATTATAAGATAAATCCTAACCTCTATCACCTATCCCCTAAAAGGTGCATAATGACGGGGCGGTTCTTGCCGTTCTCGGTTTTGTGGATTGTTAACTTGCCTGTGCTGTCGTAGCTGAACTGTTCTCCGACGCGCTCCCCGTTCACGTACGTAAGGCTGTCGCGCAGGATGCCGCTCGGGTACCAGTTGCGCCAGATGCCGTGAGGTTTGGATTTGCCGTCAAGAGTTCTTTGCCAAAAACCTTCGCTTGCCATTTTGCCACCCATGCTGTCTGGGTAGAAGCTGCGACTCACGCGAAGAGCTGGATCGCCATAGCTTGTCGGTGGATCGTCGTATGCCCAAAATTCTTCGTATAAAAGAACGTGTCCAGCCTTGATGTAGCGTAGCGATGCTGGGTACTTTCCGATATTCTGTTTGAATGCGTCTTTGTAGCTTAAGGTACAACTGTCAAGAGTCCCGCTTGGAGCTGCAGAGCGGACAAACGAAGTCTCGGCACAAAATAGTGTTGATGAGTTTGCACAAGTGCCATAAGTGATGCCCGTACTTTCGACAGGACCGTCTGTTTTTTCGGTAATAAAATTGCTTTCTCGGACAACGTTGTTGTTCTCGTCGAACCACTGTATTTTTTCACGCCCCTTGAAATAATCCGACTTTATTTTTTTGATAAGGGAACCATCCGCCCTGTAGGTGGTGTGTGCACCGAAGTCGACTTCGGAATCGATGAGCCCTTCTTCCTTGAGTTGCGCTTGTTCGCAATTTCCTGCGATTGAATCGACTGGTCCGTATGATTCGTAGTATTTCTTGTATTCTCCGTCTAAATGGTCATCGGAACATTTAAAGTGCTCTATAATTTTGCAGTTTCGTCCGTAACGCTTGATGTACCCTAGTATTGGCGATTCGCCAGAAATGCTTCTCGTCAAGTCATGACAGTTGTATTTTTCTTCGGCAAGCACTCCATTGTCGTGCCACTTTTTCCACACGCCTGTGGGGTTTCCATTGTCGTCATAATGTTCCTCGAATGCTTTTTCGCCGTTGTAGTGCCAGCCTATCCAGTCGCCAACGGGGTGGTCGTCCTTGTAGTAGCGTTCGGCTTCTTTTTTGCGGCTGTTCAATCTGTCCACAAAGTAGCTTGTCCATTTGCCGTCGCGGAGTCCTTTCTTGTAGTGACCGATCATGGCGACATCGCCAAAGCCGGTCCAGCGCTTGAATTCGCCGTGCGGAACGCTGTCGTCATAGGGTATTTCGAGTTCCTTGATGCCGTCGTTGTACCACTCGTTTCGCTTGAGGATTGTCCCGTCCGGATAGACCCAGATAGAGGTCTTCTTGACGCCGTTGACATGCCTTGCGATAATCTGTTCTTCGGCACGTTCGACGGTACAGCCGGCGAAACTGCATAAAAGGGGTAAAAAAACGAGTAAATAGCGGAGCTTCATTGTTCGTAAAGTAGAAAAAAAGGTAATTTCTAGTTGTGAACGAGTCGAAGAAAAAGACAATTGCAGAAACTCTGCATCTAAAGATTCAAACCCCGTGGGTTTGGCTTGTCTTTGTTCTTACGATTTGCCTGACGGCGCTGTTTTACGTTTCGCAGAAACCTCAAGTGGCCGTTTATTCCCAATATGTCAAGTCGCTTAGCGATTACCAGTTTGCCGAGGCTTCTCTCATGCGTTCCATGGAGCGGGTCCGGAACGGTTCCGATGTCGATACGTCGGTCGTCATTTCGCAAATGATGACTCTCCGCGAGGTGGCTCTGTCATTTGACGAAGGAATAAAAAAACTGGAACATGCGGGTTTTTCGTCTCCGCCTTCGATCTTAGTCTCGCAGTTCAAGGCGAATGTCTTGGCGAAGGTGTCTTGTCAGCGGCGTTATCTTTCGGAGCGCCATGCCTGGTTTGTCGAACTTGACAATCTTTATCGCGCGATGGAACTTGTTTCTGTGGATGCCGACATGCCGCTCGTGCGCAAGCTCGATTCTGCCAGGGTGGGATATGCCGTTTTGCCCGGTCCGGTGGAAATGCCGATGCCTATTGAAAGGAGCGTAGAATTGCTGCTCCAGAAAAATTTGGAACTTCACAATGCCTGGAACCAGTTTGACAATGACAAGGCGCTAAGTTCGAGTGACGAACTCCTGCATTTTTTCCAGATGGAAAACTTGAAGGAAATTTCTTTGTCGGCAAAAGTCCCGTTGGCGTTCTATTTCTTGTCTTTGGTGCTTTTGCTTGCGACGTTCTTCTTCTTGTTCAGGTCTAGAGAGTAGGTTTTTAAATGTCTGTTTTCCGTGTCCGTAAAGTTGCCTTTATCAATTTTGGTCTGTTACTTATTTTTCTTGCGAGTTGGATTTCGTGGTACATTTATCCGGTGGCTAGAAGCATTACGAAGGAGTTTTCTTCGGAATATGGCTTTGCCGCTGCCGAATTTGAGGACCACGTTTTTTATGGCAAGGTGAGCTATGCTGCAATACCGAGCTTGTTTGGCGGCTCGAACATTCCGTTTTTCGACAAGATTTTCTTCCAAATTAACGGGGATTCGGGAGCCACGTTTGTCCTCTACGCAAACGACGAAATTCTCGACCGCATGGCGGAATGGTACGATTTTTCTGCGGCAAACGCAAGCGAGGTGCCGCTTGAAATCTATGCGGTCAAGGTGGGGGACAAGTTTATCGTGAAGTCGATGGCTTCGACGGATGGTGAACTTAGTTGGGAAGAACTTTCTGTCGATTATCACTTTTACTGGTGCTTTGTCGGGCTTAGCCTCATCGCCCTTATGATGATTGTGGGACTTGTGCTTGTTGTCGTCGGGATTGTTCATAAGCCGAGACACGTGATATCGCCGGTTTCGGTTGAGAATGCGGAATGATGAAGCGTTATTTTGCTGTGGCGTTTTTGTTGGCGTGTGCTTTTGTCGCAAATGCGTTTGCCTCGCCTGATTCGCTGATGGTTGAGGTTCGGGGTGCGACGGGGACTCCGTCTTTCCAAAGTCCGACTGGAATCTGGTGGCCGAAGGCGCTGGAAAATGCATCGGCTAAAGGGAAAAAAACGCGGACGGTAAAGCCTGCAGGGAGGACTGCTCGCGAAAGTGCTAGTCAATCGTCCGTGGTCGTTTGGTTTCATGGAGGCATGGGGAGTTCGAATTGTGCGAAAGGGCTTGTCGCGGGAGCGAGTTTTGCTGACCTTTATCCGAAAAATATTGTCGTGAGCGTTTCCGCTTGCCGCGAAAATCATTGGGTTACGAAGGGGGTAATCGACGCCGTTGACGCGGCACTGGATTCCGTTGCAGCCCGTCGGAAATCGCCTGTAGAAAAGGTTTCGCTGGTGGGCGTTTCGGATGGCTCTCTTGGCGTGCTTGTCTATTCGCTGGAAGGCCGTCGGGCGGTGGATGACCGCTTGCTTATGAGCTCATATGGGGGCTTCCTGGGGGAACCGCAGGCCATTGCTTCGCAGAAGAAAATGCAATCGGGACGGTGGCGCTTTTTGCAGGGCGGCAAGGACAGGCTTTATCCGTCGGACCAGACAGTTCCTTGGATAACGGAATTTTGCAAGGTGGTTCAGGTGGACTGCGAACTCCGGTTCGACCCCGAAGGTGAACACGACTGGTCGTATTGGAAGAATAACCGCTTGGACTGGATCCGCGACGCCATCCGTAAATAAGTGCCAAAATTAAAGCAACTTTAAAATTGTGAAAATGCAATTGCTTTTTTTGTGAAAAGCGAGTTTTATTGTTTAGTAAAGGGAATGATATTTATCGGTGTGAGAATAGAGCGTCGGCCAAGGATGGGGAGGGTGCAGGGAGGGGCCCGTGCGGCCTTCGCAACTCCGAGCTGGGGCCCCGCCCGCATGACGTTCATTTTGCATTTCCTTTGACGGTCTTCATAAATAGCCTTATTTATAAACGTCTCCCCTTGACAAAAGGGCGTTTTTTTTCAAAATTTGGTGCACCACGCGGATGTGGTGGAACTGGTAGACACGCTAGATTCAGGTTCTAGTGCTCGCGAGGGCATGAAGGTTCAAGTCCTTTCATCCGCACTGAAAAACCCGGTAGTTCGCTATCGGGTTTTTCGTTTTTTGTCATCTTCCGGACTTTGCTCCATCCATACAGTTTTGAATACGCTTGTATATAATTTCTCGATATAACTGGATTCTTCGCCATGGATGGCTCAGAATGACGTTGTAATTATGTACTCTTTGGGGTGATTGTTTTGTAAAAGGTTATAATGAACGATCTTTTAGACGATGAACCTTGCGAATTCCTAGTGCAAGAAGTTGATGGCGAACGAGTCGTATTGCGCCCGCTTGGCGAGGCGGATGCTCCGTCGTTGTTTGAACTCATTGACGGATCGCGCGATTTCTTGTCGGAACACTTGCCGTGGCCGGACGAATGCCGTTCCGCTGAGGACGTCGCCTCTAGGATTGAAGCCTGGGACATGCAGGCGCAGATGGCGAACGGCGCCTGTTGGGGCATTTTCGAAAAAGTTGCGGCTGAAAAATCGGGTGAACCGCCGCACGAAAAAATCGCGGGTTGCATCATGCTTGGCTGGGTGCAGTGGAAACATCGGTCGGCAACGGTAAGTTATTGGCTTGGCGCAAGTTATTGTGGTCGCGGCCTTGCGACGGAAGCGTTGCTGTTGGCAGCCGGAGAAGCTTTTGCAATGGGACTGAACCGCCTGGAACTATCGGCGTCGGTCAATAACCCGAAAAGTGCCGCAGTCGCCCGCCGCGCCGGATTTAGCGAAGAGGGTGTTTGCCGCGAGTACGAGCGCCTCCACGGGCATTTTGAGGATCACGTGCGTTTTTCGCTCCTTGCCCGGGACTTCTGCTAATCCCACTTCCAAATTGTCCATTGGTTACTTGAGTAAACGGGAAAGTCCATTTATCCTTTGATTTTGAGTCCAAACACTTCTATCTTATAGAGTATGGAAACAGGAGAAAATCATTTAGTTGAACCTGATGTCTTGCAATACACCAACTACCGCGTGTATTTGCGGGATTACTATGAGTTCAAGAAGAAGACGGTGCCGGCGTTCAGCCTCCGTTTCTTCGCCGAGAAGGCGGGGCTGTCGAGCCACGCCCATTTGAAGCTTACTATCGATGGAAAGCGGAACATAACCAAGAATACGGTTGTCAAACTCATTCATGGTCTCGGCCTCCAAAACCAGCGTGCCGCATATTTTGAAAGTCTTGTTTTCTTCAATCAAGCCCAGACCGATGCCGACAAGCAGGTTTACTACGCCCAGCTCCTGAAGGCGAGCCCGCGTTCCAAACTGCACAAGATGGAACAGGCTCAGTTCCGCATTTTCCGTGAATGGCACCACTCCGCTATTCTCGAAATGGTGGCGCTCAAGGATTTTCGCCCGATTCCCGACTGGATTTCAAAACGCCTCGGCGGCCTCGTGACGCCTGCGCAGGTGACGGAATCTCTTAAACTTCTCGTGGAACTGAGCCTCCTAGTGAAGACCGCGAACGGGTTCCGCCAGCGCGACCCCTTGATTACGACGGACGATGAAGTCCAGAACATGATGGTCAAGATGTACCATCTGCAGATGCTGAAGCTGTCGGCGACTATGCTTTCGGACCTTCCCGCCCACCAAAGGGACATTTCTGCCCTGACTTTCAGCATTAGACGCGAAGATTTCCCCAATTTGAAAAAACATTTGCAACTCATGCGCAAAGAACTACTAGATTTCTCAGCAAAAGCGGGGGAAGCTGAGGACGTTGTGCAAATCAATATCCAGCTGTACCCTCTAACCCGAGGAGTATGATGCGTTTTTTGAGTTCAATAATCGGTTGCGTGCTTGTGGCATTGCTGTTTGTCGGATGTTCCGAATCCGACACTACGGCCGGTATTGAAATTGGAAATCCTGAGCTTGCCCGTAACATCGGGCTTACAGCAGATTTCTCGATTGATTATTCAGATGCAAAGCAGATATCGCTTGCCAAGGCGGCATCCGCAGATGAAAGTGTGGTCATTGATACGTTCAGGCTTACGTTGACCGAAGTCCGTTCTTACTGTAGTTTCTATGCGGGCATGTCCGTCGATTTGGAATCGGGACTTGTGCTTTGGCCATACGAAGAGAATCCCGCAGCGGTGCTCCCCATCTCGTTCACGGACGGCGAATTTGTCGAGGACGCGTTCAAGAACATCAACTTGCAGACTGAAGGACGCTTGAAAGAAATTGGCGTTTCGTTCGAAGTCAACAAGAAGAAAGGCTATAACTCGATTTATGGGCACATCCGCAAAAAGGACAAAAAGATTCCGTTCGTCTATGAATTGTCTGATATTCAGCTGTTCTCTTTGCGCTACCATTATTCGCAGATTGATGTTCAGGACTCTGTTGTGAATTTGTCTGTAGCGTTCCGTGTGCGCCGCTTCGTCGGTGGCTTAGATTTGACCACCGCAACAGTGGGCGAGGACGGAATAATACATATAAACAAAAAAGAAAATTCGGATCTTTGGAAGTCGATGAATGAACGCTTTGTGCCCAGTTTCCAGGCTCTGCGTTACGAATATACGAATGCTGACGGTTCATCTGTTGATGACTACGTTGATGACATTTGGGATGTAATTAGTGGGGAAAAGAACAAAAACCTTGTTGATAATGGGAACTTTAAAAATGGTGGCAGCAACTGGGTTTTCCTCACTCAGCTGAATGGCGCCGCCGACACCTCTATCCTGAAAGAAAATGGCGAAAATGTGATGCGTGTCCACGTAACGAAAGGTGGCGCTTTCTCGTACAGTGTGCAGCTGTTGTATGAAAATATTCCTGTGGTGGCTGGAGGTACGTACAAGTTTATTTTTACGGTCTGGTCTGATGTCGAAGGGATAATTACTGCGCGATTGGGAGGCTATATTTACAATGACAACACCAATGGCTTCCAGGAGCATGTCAATGTCACGACGACTGGCCAGTCGTATGAAAAAGAGTTTAAGACTGTGCGGACGGATCCGTTTGCTCGCCTGGATTTGAATTTGGGCAAGAGTGAAAGAACGATATGGATCAAGGACGTGCAGTTGATTCGGATTAAGTAGTTTGCTAAATTCTTGCCACTATGGTCACGATTCCAACTTTAAAAGAAAATACAATTGTATTTTCTTTTTTTTATTCTTATAATTTTTATATTTATTAAGACTGGCTTATGCAGTTAAAGCTTGGAAATATTGGAAAAATTTCAAATGACCAAACGTAATGTTGCTCTTATCATGGGAGTTACTGGCCAATACGGCTCTGATCTTTCTGAATTTTTGTTGGCTAAAGATTATGAAGTCCACGGCATTATTCGCCGTTCGTCTGTAGATTGCCGTGAACGCATTGCGCATCTTGAAGGCAAACCCAATTTTCACTTGCATTACGCCGACGTGGATGCCACGGGCAAGAAAGAACTCGGCTGGAACCCGCAAAAGACGACGTTTGAAGAGTTGGTGAAACTCATGGTCGAGAACGATATGCGCAAGGTTGCCGCTGATTGTGTCGCAAGCCAGGTCCGCACCAACCTCGCTGAATATCTCGAAAAGGGATTGGTGAAGTAATGGAATGAAGGGTGATTATGTTTACGATTATTAAGAAAATATGGGAAAAAAAGTTTTTTTTTAGAAGCTTGCTTTACAGCATTTACTTTAATTTCCGTTTTTTGCCATTTAAACAAGCTGTTCATCTTCCGATATTGTTTTACAAGCCTTGTTTTAATGAGTTAAAGGGAAAATTTATTATAGATTGTGAAAAAGTGAAAATGGGAATGATTCAGCTTGGTGCTTTGCAATGTTCTCTTTATCCTAATAGTGGAATTGTCTTTGAAAACCATGGGGGAATTGTTGTGTTTAAGGGAATCTGTGTTATAGGAAATGCCTCTGCGATTTCTGTTGGGGAAAATGGATATTTAGAATTTGGGTATCACTTTAAAGCAACGGCTCAATTTCGTTGTGTTGCATATCATCATGTTGAATTTGGTGACAAGTGTAGATTTGGTTGGGATTGCTTAGTTATGGATACGGATTTACACAAACTTGTGAAGGATGGGGGAGGATATACTAAAGGATATGGCAGCATCAAAATAGGAAATTCTAATTGGATTGGAACGCGATCATTTATCTTGAAAAATACAGAAACGTCTGATTTCTGTATTATTTCTGGAGGTTCTCGTGTTAGCGGAAAACATATGTATGAAAATAAAGTCGTTATAGGAAATTCGAATGAAGTAAAGGTGTTGAAAGAGGGCTATTATCGCGATATCTTTGATGATGTTGTTGAATATGAACCACTTTGTGTTCCTTATACCCGTGAAAAGTGAAAAATGAATTTTTTTATAGTGTGATACTAGATAGATTCTTCGCCAATGCCTGATAAAATTGGAAATAATAAGCGCGTTCTAAAAAATACAGTGTATCTGTATATCCGTATGCTGATTACGCTTGTTATCTCGCTATATACATCTCGTATTATATTGCAATATTTGGGGGTTGTTGATTTTGGTATCCTGAACATAGTTGGTGCTTTTTTATCTATGTTCGGTTTTGCTACGGCTGCTATGGGGCGAGCTTCTACGAGATTTTTTTCTTTTGCTTTAGGAAAGGGTGATAAAGATGATTTTATTGCTACATTTAAATCAACTATTTCTATTTATATTTTACTTGCTACTGTTGTTCTTATTATTGCGGAAACTGTCGGATTGTGGTTCGTTTGGAATAAATTAAATATTCCTCAAGATCGGCATGCCTCGGCAATGATTGTGTATCAAATTTCTTTATTGACTTTCTGTTGTGGAATGCTAAGAATTCCTTATAATTCATCAATTATTGCACATGAACGAATGGATTTTTATGCATATACAAGTGTTATTGAGGTTGTTTTAAAACTAGTAATTGTTTTCTTACTGATGGTTGCTCCTTTTGATAAACTTGTGTTCTACAATTTTATGTTTTTCCTTGTTTCTTTAGGCATTACATTGTGGTATGCGTATTTTTGTAGAAGGTTTGAAGGATGTCGTTTTGGCTTAAATTGGAATAAAAGAAAGTTTAAAGAAATTTATAGTTTTGTTGGGTGGAACTTTATATCCAATATTGGAGATATATTTATTGATCAAGGAATTAACATACTTATCAATTTCTTCTTTGGGCCTGCAATAAATGCAGCTAGAGGAATTGCTTTTCATATAAAAGGGTATGTTACGTCTTTTTGTATTAATTTTCAAATTGCAACTTCTCCACAAATTACAAAATATTACGCTGCTGGTGAGTTGTCCAATATGAACAAGTTGGTTCTACAATCATCAAAAGTTTCCTTTTATTTAATGTTTCTTTTCTGTATGCCTGCCTGTGTTGGGATTGAAACGGTATTGCAAATTTGGTTGAAAGAAGTGCCTGATTATACAATGATTTTCACGAGATTGATTTTGATAAACAGGACTATTGATTCTCTTGCTGGGACAATGCACATGGCTATTTACGCGTCAGGAAAAATAAAATATTTTGTCATGGTTTTAAGTGTTGCAAAGGTGTTGGCTTTTGCTTTAGTATTTGTTGTATTTAAGTTTCTTGATGCTCCTCCAGAGTATTCTGTTTATTGTACCATATTTTATGCTTTTGTGTGTATTTGTATACAGTGCTTTTATTATCGATTGGTGTCAAATTGTTCTATTGTTCTATATTTAAAAGATGTTATTGGGAGGGCTGTTTTGGTAGCATTTCTGTCTATCATTCTTGTGTATTTCCTTTATGTTAAGATTTATGATGCTTCTAACTATTTATTGATGTTCTTATTGATGATGTATTCTTTCTTGGTTGCTGTATGCGTATGTTATTTTATTGGACTTAATTCTGATGAACGTTTGAAGGTAAATCTGATTTTGAAACAGAAATTTTTGAATAGATGATTTTTTTTTGTTTGTGAAAATACAATGTGCTTTCCTTTGAAGGTGTAATGAAAAAGAAATGTTATGTATCAAAGAAGTGTGTTTATAGATTCTGTTGCTGGCTTGATGATCCTTAATGGAGATTATTTTTTGTGGTTCTTGTATTCGTTATGTGCGTGTATTGTTGTTAATAATATTTTCAAGATAGTGAAAAGGCAGAGCTGGTTACTCCATTATATCGGAGAAAATGCTATGAATATTTATTTAACTCTCTGGATTGTTATTACGATTTCTATCGTTGTTATTAAATTCTTTCCGACTGATTTTGAAAAACATGAATTGTTTTGGGGTGTTTCTTTGAGTTGTGTTTGTTTGTGTCCTGCGATAAATTATTTTTTAAATAAAAATAGAGACCGCATTTTTAAGCCCTGGAAAAATAAATCAACTGGTACTTTGTCTCGGTGAATGTATGGAATTGTTAGAAAAAAATACAACTTTTAATTATAGAAAAGTCTTATATCTTTTTTTCTATTTTTGTTTCCTTTTTAAAGGATGGTCTTTGACGATTTTTCCTCAGATGGATGGTGATATATTACTTGTTTTAGAGTACGCGTATCTTTTGTTGGGAGGCTTTTGCTGGGGACGTAATCCTTTCAGTCTTTTGACAAAGGAAAACTTATTTCTTTTTAAATGGATAATGCTTGGAATATTTCTATCAATGATTCCAGCTGCATTATACCATAATCAACCTTTTTTTGTCTCACTGACAACATATAGAGCTCAATATTTATGGTTTTCGTTGCCTGTACTTCTTTTAATGGCTCCTACAGAAAAGGAAGTCATGAGGGCCTGTTTACTTGTTTTGTTTGTTATGTGGGGTGTTTATCTTTGCAAACGCTTTATGCCTAGTCTTATAGTCGTGGATGAAAATGCTTATGTCAATTTAAATAAAAAGTCCTATGATTTTGGTTACGTTCCTGGGATGACTATGGCGATTATCCCTCTTTATTATTATTATGGTCGGCTTAGAGAATGTTGTTGTGAAAAATATCTAGCTTTTTTTGCATTGTCATTTCTTTTTTTGGTTGCTATGGCAAATAGAAGCAATTTGTTTGCGTCAGTTATTATATTGAGTGTTGCAACCATCGGTATAAAATCTAAATATAGGTTTTTTTATGTTTTTTTGACGGTAGTTGTTGCTGCGATAATATTTTCTTTTACTGAATCATATTGGAATGATCTGGTGACAGAAACAAATTCGAATATATCTGATGCTGATTATAACCGGAATAAGGCCTTTGCTTATTTTATTTTTGAGGGAAGTAATCATTTTTTGACTAAATTTTTAGGTAATGGATTTTTAAGTGCTCGTTCGAGTGACACAATGGCGTTGCTTAGGGAAATGGGCATTTATAATTCAGATATGGGTTTTATCGGATTTTGGAATCAGTTTGGAATTATTCCCGTTGTTATTTTTATTATGCTGCCAATTCTTGCTATCAAGAATAGATTTTTCCCTCCATATTTAAAAATGCTTGGCGCTCATATTTTGTTGTGTTCGTATTCGACAAGTTATTATGGAGCTTCAGGGCATGCGATTATCTTTATTTTGTTTTATTTTCTCTATGTATACCATTGTACGCTAATAAGTTGTTGTGGAATGTTATCAATGAATTGGCAAAACAAAAAGTATTTATAGATATGGAATTATATGCTTTCGGTAGTAATCATATCGTACAAAAATAATCAACGAACGATACAATATGTTCAAGAGGAACTCTCTAAAGTTAGTTTCCCATGTAAAGTTGTTGTTGTAAATAATAGCGCTACGCCAGAAAGCAATACAGAACTAGCTAATACACTCAAAGCTGAAATCGTGGAGGTTGGGTGTTCATCAGCGAATGATTCAAATGTCTATATTATAAACAATCCTGTAAATTCAGGATTTGCTAAGGGTAATAATATTGGCGCGAAGTTTGCTATAGGTGTTCTTAATGCTGATTATATCCTCTTTTCCAATAATGATATAAAGTTTATTGATTGTGATGTTGTAGAACGGTTGGAAGATAAGTTGAAAAAACTTCCTGAGGCGGGTATTATTGGTCCTCGTGTGGTTGGTCTTAAGGGGGAATCGCAAAGCCCCGAACCATATATGAGTTTTTGGGATAGAATGGTTTGGATGTATCTTTCAACACCATTTCTTTCAAAAAAAGCAAAAGCCAAGCGCTTTAAATTAAACTATTCACAAGAGGCCAAAGAGGGCTTTCATTACAAGATTATGGGCTCTTTTTTCATGGTCCGTGCGAAGGATTTTGTTGATTGTGGCATGATGGATGAACACACATTCCTTTATGCCGAGGAATCTATACTTACGGAACGTATGAATGCCATCGGTCTAAAAGCTTATTACTATCCGAAGGTCAGTGTCCTTCATGACCATGGAGTTACAACAAAACAGCATTTAAAGAAAAATCAAGTACGTGATTTGAAATTTGAAAGTGAATGCTATTTTTATCGCCGTTATAAACATACACCATTATGGCAGATTTGGGTTGGAAAAATTGTGCATAAATTGATGGGCTTAAAATGAATATTCTCTTTATAACACATCATTACCTTTCTTCTAATGGCGGCGGAAGTTTTGCTTCTCGTGCATATATTAATGCGTTTGCGGAAATTGCTGATGAAATGACATTGTTGTATCCGATAAAAGAGGGTGAAAATCTTTTTCCTGGAATCAATAAAAAAGTAAAAACAATCCCTGTGGAATACAATATTCCCAAGTGGAGAAAAGTATTTGATTTGATTTGTGGACGAGTTCATCGATATTATAAAGTTGCTCCTAAATTTATAAAAAGTAAAGATTACGATGTTGTTGTTTTTGACAATAGTAAGACTTCGTTCCGTTTAATTGATTTTGCTCATAAATATGGCAAAAAAACAATTGTTATACACCATAATTTTGAATATGAATATGTGCGAGACAATTCAAAAGGTCTTTTGCGGTTTGTAGGATTGTTTTGGACGAAAAAATATGAAAAAGAAGCTACTTGTAAAAGTGACTTGAATTTGACATTAACAAAGCAAGACCTTCATTTACTCTGCAATGAATTCCGGAATGGGAATAGAGATAATTTTAAAGTACTAGGAACATTTGAATACAAACCTTTTGTTGGTTGTAGGATTAATGAACTTGAACTAGAAAAAAATAATTTTGTTATAACAGGTAATTTAGGTGCTCGCCAAACAGAACTATCGCTTATTTCATGGATTCAAAATTGCTATCCTTTAATAAAGGATGTTTTCCCTAATTCGGTAGTTTCAATTGCTGGAAAAAATCCTAGCGAACGTTTGTGTCAAATTTGTCAAGAGGCACAAATTCTACTTATTCCATCTCCGAATAGTATGGATCCAATTATGGAAAAAGCTAGTTATTATATATGTCCGATTCATCTTGGTGGGGGAATTAAGCTTCGAGTTATGGATGGATTGAAGTGGGGCGTTCCGGTAATTGCTCATGTGGTGTCTGCAAGGGGGTATGATTCTTTTATAGAACGAGGTTGTGTTATATCTTATACAGATAAAAAAGGGTTTTATGAGGCTTTGCAACAACTAAAAAAAATAAATTTCCATAAAAATGATATTCAGGATTTGTATAGATTGTTGTTTTCTTATGAATCTGGGGTAAAAAGGGTGAGAAATGTTCTCGCTATTTTGCATTGATTATGTTATTTCAAATAAAATTAAGAAGTGCTTAAAATAAATATATGAGAATTTGCATATTAGCTCTCAATCGATCGCGTGAAGGTTCTGAACGCTTATATAATGCCCAAGATATCGGTCTTGGGAAGGCTTTTACTGAATTAGGACATGTGACTAATGTTATTCATTTTGAAAAAAGAGAGTCTCCAGATGTGATTGAGAAATACTCAGATTTGTTGACGATATCTCATTTTAATGTGTCTGCTATTGGTGGCAATTCAATTGGTATAAAGAAATTTTTGCCGATTGATGTTGACGTAATGATTTGTTTTAGTGATGTCCAAATATCTTTTCCTCAAGTTTATCATCATTGTCAAAAGAATAATATAGCTTTGATTCCATATATTGGAGTCATAATGTCACATAGTACAAATCCGATAAAGAGGATTCTCATGCACGTGATCGAAAAACGAAATTTGAGTTTGTATCGCACGTTGCTTGTATGTGCCAAAACAGAATCTATAAAAAAAGAATTATTGAAGAAGAATGTGAAGAATATTGTGGTAGCCCCTGTATGTTTAGATAAAGAAAATTTTATTTCGGAAATTTCTAAAGATTTACGAGAGTCGCTCCGATTTTCAATTGTTCCATCATTTTTTCGATATTGCAAAGTAATCATTTTTGTTGGAAAATTGGTGGAAGAAAAACGTCCTTTGGAAGCACTTGAAATTTTTTACAAGCTTTTTCAAAAGGACGATTCGTATAGATTGATTATGATTGGTTCGGGACCATTAAAGAAAGATGTCGAAAATTTCATTTTTAATCGTAAATTGGATAATGTAATTTTATTGCAAGAAAAAATTCCAAATAAGGATATGTGGAGATATTATGTTTCTGCAGATTGTTCCCTGAATTTAAATAGAGTTGAAATTTTTGGGATGAGTATATTGGAAGCTATGTATTACGAATGTCCTGTTGTTGCGTTTGCGGCTCCAGGACCTGAAATGATAATTTCTGATAAAATTGATGGATATTTATTTAATGATGTTGAAGGAATAGAAAACCTTGTTGAAAAGGCTATATCGAATGGTCGATTGAGTAAAGCTAAAGAAACAATTGAAACTAGATTTATGTGGACCAAAACTGCCGAAATAATGTTACAACAAGTTGGTTTTGGGGGTAATCAATGAAACCTAAAATTCTATTCATTATGCACATGCCTCCACCAATGCATGGGGCTGCCCAAATGGGGCAATATATTCATGATTCTAAATTGATATCAGAGTCTTTTGAGTGTAGGTATTTCAATCCTTCTGCTTCGACTAATGTAAATCAAGTTGGACATTTGAGCTTGAAAAAGATTAAGTTTCTTTTTTCTTCCATCCTCAAAATTATCAAAATTGTTGACGAATGGAAGCCTGATTTGGTTTATGTTACACCAGGTACTGCTGGATGGGGCTTTTATAGAGATTTTTTAGTTAATAAAATTTTAAAAATAAAAAAGTGCAAAATTGTAGTCCATTTCCATAATAGACCAAATAAGAGTCTATACCAAAAATGGTATTATAAAAAGATGTATTCATTTTTTTTTAAAGATATTAAAACAATTTTCTTATCCAAACGATTGGTCCCTGTATTTATTGATTATTTGAAACCTGAGCAAATTTATATTTGTCCCAATGGTATTTCTTTGTGTCAGGGCAAACCTGTTCTTCGTCAACTCGATGACGTGTATACATTTTTATTTTTGTCTAATATGATGGTCGAAAAAGGTGTATATGTTTTATTGGATGCGTGTAAGATTCTCAAAGATCAAGGCTATTTCTTTAAATGTGACTTTGTTGGAAAGTGGGCTGATATTCAAAAAAATGATTTTGAAAAGAAAAAGGCTTCGTTAGGCTTAGATTCTTGCGTATTTGCTCATGGTGCAAAATATGGTGCGGAAAAAGAACCATTTTTTTTGCAGAGTGATTGTTTTGTTTTCCCAACGTTTTATCAAGGTGAAACCTTTGGCTTGGTTTTGCTAGAAGCCATGGATTACTCGTTGCCTATAATTACAACAAATATTGGCGGAATTCCTGATATTGTAGAAAATGAAAAGAATGGTTTTTGTGTTGATTCTCAAAATCCAGAGACTTTAGCGAAGGCTATGGCTTGGATGATTGAACATCCTGAAGAAGGAATGCAAATGGGACTTGCTGGACGAAAAATACTAGAGGAAAAGTTTACTATAGAAAGATTTGAGTCAAATATTTGTGCAATTTTAAAAGATTGTTTAGAATCGTAAAATTAAATAGTTTTATATAAAGAGAAGTCATAAATCATGAAAGTATCAATAATAATCCCAGTATATAACGTTGCTCCCTATATCGAGCGTTGTATCAAATCGGTAATGAACCAAACATTTCAAGATATTGAATGCATCTTGGTGAATGATGCGTCTTCAGATGACAGCATTACCATTGCAGAGCGCCTTATAGCTGATTACAACGGACCAATCCGATTCAAAATTTTCAACCACGAACATAACAGAGGTGTTGCCGCGGCCCGTAACACCGGAATAGACGCTGCTACAGGCGATTATATTTGCTTTGTTGATAGCGATGATGAAATCACAACCGACTGTATAGAGAAGTTGTCGCGCCCCATTTTAAACAATCCTGCAATAGAGATGGTGGCTGGCTGTTATGTTACCATCAGAAAAGACGAAAATAATATTATTTCCGAGCAACCCTTTTCATGCCCTCAAATTGAATTGACCACAAAAACGGCTGTAAGGGATTTCTTCTTTTCTAGACAACATGAAAACAGATATATCATTAACAAATTGGTGAATAGGGCGTTCGTTCTTAATAATCGGATTTACTTCAAAGAACGCGTCATTGCCGAAGATTTTTTATGGTACTTTTTTTATAACAAGTATCTTTCCCATCTTTTTATTATTCCCGATATTACATACAAATACATCAAACGTCCCAACTCCATTACAACGACAAAAAATAAACATTACAGAAATGATTTGGGATTTTATTTTGCGGAAATAGCAAATAACCTTGAACCAAGTGACGGCGTTCGAGAAGTAAGTTTATACCTTAAGCGTTTTAGTCTATTTTATCTTGAGGGACCATCAACGCCTGTATATAAACAGGTTTCGGACCAATTTTTAAAAGTCCTAAAAAATCACCATTGCTTTAAAGAATGGCTTTTTCTCAAATCCATTGTGCTTGTATCAAGGTTTTCAATCCTCCGGAAGCTCATATGGAAAATTGGCGTTTTTTTGACTCTTTCCGCTTTGCCTTTTTTGAAGAATATAAAAAAACAATGACGAAAATAACATCTAAAGAGCCTCGTATAGAATCTTCAAAATGATAAAAGTCCTTATAAATTCATATACATGTTGTCCAGGTTTGGGATCCGAACCAGGAATGGGTTGGAATTGGATTGTAAACCTTGCAAAATATTGTGAGCTGTTTGTTATAACGGAAGGTGAGTTTCGGCCTCAGATAGATTCTTGGCTTAATAATTCGATTAATGCGAATTATGCCTCGAATATGCATTTCTATTATCTCCCGATTGGTGGAACAAATGAAGAATTGTGTAAAAAGATTCGAAAGCGTTGTTGGAATCAGGGCGATTGGCGATTTTATTTGAGCTATGCTAAGTGGCAACAACGGTCACTTGAACTGGCGCGGTCGATATGTAAACGGCAAAATATTGATGTTTTACATCAATTGAATATGATTGGTTTTCGTGAACCCGGTCGTTGGTATAGATTAAGTGAAGAACGTGGAATCCCGTTAATTTGGGGGCCGATAAATGCGAAAGAGGGCTTTCCTACAGCTTATCTTAAAGGAGCTCCTTTAAAAAGTAAGTTGTTTATCTATATAAAGAATTTCATTACAAAGTTGCAATTGCGTTTTTCTACACATGTTCGCAGAACTGCTAAGCAGGCTTCTTTTATAGTAGCCGCGAGTTCGGATTCTGGTTATGCAATAAAAAAGTATTTTGGTAAAAAATTTGTTTTATTAAATGAATCGGGTTGTGATGTCGAAAATTTTGATGTTGTAAAATCAAAAGACAAAAAAACATTTGATGTATTGTGGGTTGGGCGTTTTATATTCACAAAGCAATTGGAAATGGCTTTGAAGGTTATTTCTTCGATTGGTGTTGATGATTTACGTTTGCATATTGTTGGAGGTTCTGCTAAAGAAGAGGAACCTTATAAAAAGATGGCAGAGTTCCTTGGAATTGAAAAAAAAATCGAGTGGCATCAAAAGGTTTCTCACGATGAAGTTCAATTACTTATGCAACAAAGTGACTTGTTCTTTTTTACAAGTATTGCGGAAGGAACACCTCATGTTATTTTAGAGGCATTTAACAATAGACTTCCTGTACTGTGTTTTGATACTTGTGGACCTGGAGATTGTGTAACTGATGATGTTGTCGTCACGATTCCATTAACAAATCCTGAACAGTCTGTAAAAGATTTTGCCAATGCGATAAGCATGTTACACGATAATCGGACATTATTGCAAACAATGTCAAGAAATTGCTATAAGCGCGCTTGTGAACTTTCTTGGGACAACAAAGCAAAATCAGTCCTGGCTATGTATGAAAATGTTTTGAAAAAGCATTAGTTTTAGTTGTGGATGCATGCAAATAGATGTTTGAATATTTTATGTCGTTTCGGTTTACAGTTTTTTTCTTGAAGATTGCCTCGAAACATTGGCAAAAGCTTGGTTTAGAGTGGTTGTGTTGGTTGCATGAATTCTCACGTCACGTGTGGAAAAAGTATATTATGAGTGTTATGGAATTTAGAAGTCTCGTTAATCGCGAAAGGATGGGGTCTTAGAAGATGAATGTGAAAAATACACCAGAACAAAATCAGCGCGTGTTGCCTGCTATGGCCTTCAATCCTACGGATATGACCGATGATCTTCTTGGATTGTTTAACCTTGTCCGGCGTCATTGGTTTGTTTTATTTTTCTTCTCAATTATTGGCTTGATTATTGGCTTGACCTATGCTCGCTATAGTCGAGATGTTTTCCAAAGTACGGCAATACTACAGTTGGACACGAAGTCTAAAAGCGGTAAGGCTATTTCGGACTTCGGGGATCTTTTTGAAACGCATAGTCCAGCTTTGGCTCAGGTTTATTTGATAAAGAGCCTTAGCGTGATGATTCCCGTTGTTGAAAGGTTGCATTTGAATTACAGTGTGGAACCGATGGGTCTCCTTGACCGCCTTATGCATCGCGAAGGGCGTTTGGATTTGGATTTGTTTGAACCACCCATGGCTTTGATGACGAGGGAACACAAGTGGATTGCCGAGGTCAAGTCGGAGGATTCTTATGAACTTTTTTCTCCGCTGGGTGGTAGCATTGTTGTCGGCAGGGTGGGCGAAACGTACCGTGTACCTGTGGGGGCGGATACCGTAGCAATTTGTGTGAAGTCGATTTACGCATTGCCGGGTCAAAGGTTCTTGTTGAGAAAATCGTCTGTTCTCAGTGTCGCAGAGGGACTGCGCAAAGTGGTGGATGCTGACGAGTTAGGGAAGAATACGAATATTCTTGAAATTTCGTATGCGGACCGTTACCCGGACCGCGCTGCCACCGTACTCAACGCTGTTGCTGAAATGTATGTGCGACAGAATGTCGAGATGCGCAGCGCCGAAGCTGAAAAATCGCTTGAATTTTTGGAAGAACAGCTGCCGACGATTAAGGCCAAGTTGGATTCTTCACAGCAGCTTTTGACAAACTACCGCAATAAAGTCGGGACTGTAGATTTGGGGTATGAAGCTAAAGGAACTTTGGAACGTCAGGTCCAGCTCAAGACTCAATTGCTTTCGTTGCAGCAGGAATACCAAGAAAAGAGCCGCTTGTTCAAGCAGGATCACCCTGCAATGTTGGCCCTCGCCCAGCAACAAGAACGGCTGCAAAACGAAATCGGGAAGGAAGAAGGCAAGACTAAAAAGCTCCCGGCAACACAGCAAGATGTGTTGAAACTTCAACAAGATGTTGAAATCAACAACCAACTTTATACGTCTGTTTTGAACAACATCCAGCAGCTTCGCGTGGTGCGTGCTAGCGAAATAGGGAATGTGCGTATTGTCGATAAGGCGTATATTCATCAGAAACCGGTCAAACCAAACCGCAAGAAGATTGCGTTGATTGGATTGGGTTGTGGCTTGGGGCTTGGTTGTTTCCTCATCCTTTTGCTGAATCGTTTGCGTAATCGTGGAGTGGGGTCTTCTTCTGAAATTGAACGAGAAACAGGTGTGAGCGTTTATGCGAAGATTCCTAAGACCAAAGTGAATAGTAAATTGGCTGGCGTGAATGACAAACGTTTCATGTTGGCAGCCGCCGATGCCGAGGATATCGCGATTGAAAAAATAAGGGCTTTGCGTACGGCATTGGAATTTTCGTGCATCGATGAGGGCGGAAAAGTGCTGATGGTAACGGGTATTGCCCCTGGAGCCGGTAAATCATTTGTCTCGTTTAATTTGGCGTATCTCTTTGCTAAACAAGAAAAACGAGTCCTTTTTGTTGATGCGGATTTGCGCAAGTCCCGTCTTTCTCACAAAAAGGAAAAGGGCATTTCGGACATTCTTCTCAAAGTTTGCAAGCTAGAGGATGCTGTTGTAGATTTGGGCTCTGGTGCGTATTTCTTGCCCAATGGTTCTCGAACACCGAATCCTGGTGAGTTGGTAAGTTCCAAGGCGTTTGCTGAGCTAATTGACGAATGCAAGGCGAAATTTGACGTGGTCGTTATCGATACTCCGCCGAATTCGCTTGTCTCGGATGCTCAGGCTATTGCGAAGCTTGCCGATTTTGGTTTACTTGTGATTGAATACAAGAAACATCCC
>JAEEGH010002722.1_pt1 | contig 47406 bp, 46 predicted proteins | sample 9134181 | NCBI WGS metagenome assembly JAEEGH01 (sample SAMN16246544, study PRJNA631951) | gut metagenome | biome: gut microbiome; feature: rumen; material: DP-attached | host: Bos | place: Iran: Karaj | collected 2018-10
CCCGAAGCATATATAAGAGAAAAAAAATGAGAGTTACACTTTCGCGTAACTCTCTGTGAATCTGCAACCTTCGCTTGTGGACCAGCCAGGGCTTGAACCTGGGACCTCCAGATTATGAGTCTGTTGCTCTAACCAACTGAGCTACAAGTCCGGTTTTGCAGATGCAAAGGTAGTAAATATTTATGAATTATGAATTATAAATTATATTTTTTTTGTAATTTTGCCGCATAAATGGAAACAATATACCTAAAAGAGCCATTTAAAGCTCCTATACCATGTGTTACCACCATCGGAATGTTCGATGGTGTACATCTAGGACATAGGTTCGTTATTGACTGCCTTCGACAAGAAGCCGCGAGGTACGGACTCCCATCATCCGTCATCACTTTTGATCGTCATCCGCGTCAAGTGATGCATCCCGACTGGCAGCCCCAATTACTTTGTACGCTCGATGAGAAGCTCATACTGTTGTCACAGACTGGTGTCGATATGTGCATCGTATTGCCTTTTACAAAATCAATAGGTGCATTGTCAGCCCATGACTTCATGCATCAAGTGCTTCAGGAGCAGATAGGAGCCAAAGTGCTGTTAACGGGTTATGACAACCATTTTGGACACCGTTCGGCAAACAAGCAGGAGGGGTTTGAAGACTATAAGAGATATGGAGAAAAGATAGGGATGACGGTAAGAGAGCTCCCCCAAGCTCCTTGTCAAGAAGGGAAAGAAATCATTAATTCCTCACTCATTCGCCGCTTGCTGACAGAGGGCAAACTGGAAGAAGCCAACGCGGCACTGGGCCGCCCCTACTCCGTAACGGGCAGGGTGGTTAGCGGAGAACACATCGGCACACACTTAGGATTTCCAACGGCCAACCTACAACCAGATGACAAAGCCAAACTCATTCCTGCCAATGGGGTCTATGCCGTCAAAGTGCAGTTAGAGAACATGTCGGAACCTAAACACGGCATGACAAACATTGGCCGACGTCCGACTTTCTCCCCCCTCGCACATCACCCGTCACCCGTCACCATTGAAACCCACATCTTTCAGCACAAAGGTGAGCTCTACGGGCAGAAGATGACCATCAGCTTCGTCAGGAGTATGCGTCAAGAACAGCCGTTCGAGAGCCCAGAAGCTTTAAAGTCACAGCTTCTGATAGACGCAGCAACAGCAGAAAAACTATTAACTCAAGATTTTGATGTATGAAACATGTATTACCCTTGCTCGAAGTACTACTCTTCGTCATTATGTTCCTAATAATACAAATGGTCGTGTCGTTCTTGGTAACAGGCATACAGTTGTGCATATCCTCAGGAACGGAAGGAACAGAGTTGGCATCCCAGTTGAAAACCATGATGTCAGGAACATTTACACCCGATGTCACAGCACTCATTACCATAAGCGCTGTCAGTAGCGTGCTCACCCTGTTGGTATTTATGCTGCTACGCTGGACACCCGCTTCACCTTCCTATCTACGTACCAGGCCATGGTCCGTCTTTGCATGGACAATAGTGCTGGCACTGGGTACAATCATCCCCTCCACATGGTTGGCCGAACAGATACCATACGATATTCCCAAGGACTTGGAAGCCCAACTTATCCAAATGATGCATAACCGATGGGGGTATCTGGCCGTTTGCATTCTGGTTCCCTTAGCTGAGGAGGCTGTCTTCCGTGGTGCCGTGCTGCGCATACTCTTAAATATTTTCAATACACGTTGGCATTGGGCTTCCATCGTTCTTTCAGCCCTGATATTCGGTGCCATACACGGCAATATACAGCAGTTTGTGCACGCTACGCTTATTGGCCTTATCCTCGGTTGGATGTATTATCGCACCCATAGCATATTGCCGGGTGTACTTTTCCACTGGGGTAACAACTCCGCAGCCTACGTCATCTCCAACTTGATGCCTGGGGCAGAAGATGCACGCCTCATCGATTTCTTTAGCGGTGACCAGCAAGCCGTTTGGTTAGCACTTGTATTCTCCTGTTGTCTTATTTTCCCCGCCCTCTTCCAGCTCAATCTGAACATGAAGAAGGCTGCTTAAGTCCAGCGAACAAACACAAAAAGTTTTGGCCACTCCTGATGGTTTTCATGAGTGGCCTTACTTCTACGTTAGTATGTTATGAAAAAAATTTGAGAGAATTGAAACTTCACAGTTTCGTTGATGTGTTTTACTAAACAGATTATTTATAGAGAAAGCATAGAAATAATTTCTTTTCCTTGATGTCAGTCCTTCGGTAGCACATCAGGCAATGCCTTTGTGCTATCCACAGGCATATCGATATACTCAGCCTGAATAGGCGTTACGGTGATAGAGTCTGATGCTATTGTCTGATTGCTGGCAGCATAGTTCATGCGGGTGCTGTTCCAGCTGGCATCCCAAGGCGTCTGAGCGGCTTGTCCTAAGGTAAGGAAAATAGCCACAACGGCAGCGGCCTTGAAAAGCGGCATCAGCCGCTGACTGAGATGTAGCGGACGAGCTTTCACCACGAGGCGTTTTGTCTCTGCGATGTTGTCTTGCTTACTTATCATCTCCATGACACGCGCATCGAAATCAGCACCGAGAACCTCGTCCTCCTGTTCTGCCGACTGACAGGCAAAGAGGGCACGATACTGCTCCAAAGCAACTGGCACATCCTTCTGGCTGAAGAAAGCACGCAGGATATGCTCTTCTTCCAAAGAGGTCTCTGCTGCAAAGTAGCGCTCCAGGAGCTGTTCTATGTACTTGTAATCCATCATTTTTTTTCGCGTTTCTATAATAGATGACGTACGGGAAATAGAAATGTTACAAAAAAAACAAACTTTTTTTCATACCAGTCATTTCCCCTTCACAATATACTACATATTAGTTATTCCCTTCCATCTTCTGGAGTCGTTCACGGATGGCCTGACGAGCCCGGAATATATTAACCTTCACCTGTTCTTCGGTAATACCGAGAATCTGTGCAATGTCCCGATAGCTCTTTTCTTCAACATCGCGTAGTTGCATACAGCTTCGCTGCTTTTCCGGTAGACTGTCTATTAGGCGCCGTACTAAACGGATACGATCACGCTGGACGGCCTGTTCCTCAGGGTGTGGAGTAAGAAGCGAGGGGGTAGGAATCGAGTTAGGGGAAGCATCGTCAAGCGAAAGGAATGGCTGGCGACGGGTCTTATCTACCGCAAGGTTCCGACAGACTGTTAGACAGAAGGCTTCAATATTTTCAATCTGATCCCATTCCTCACGTCTGTTCCATACTTTGATGATGGTCTCCTGAACCACATCCTCAGCCTCCGCACGGTCAAGTGTAATGCGGAGAGCGAGCCGGAAGAGCTTATTCTTCAGCGGGAGAATGTCAGTACGGAGGTCTATGGGCATTTTCTTATAGGATTATGGTGCCGTGTTGACCGTCAATGGCCGTTGCCAAGGTGATGATAACACGGCTGACACCAGCCTCAACAGCAGAAAGTGCATTCTCTATCTTGGGCAACATACCGCCAGAGATAGTACCATCGGACCTATAACGTTCAAAATCGGAACGTGCAATGGTAGGGATGACACTCTCGTCATCGTCAGGATTACGGAGCACGCCTTTCTTCTCGAACGAGAAAATGAGGGTGACATCATAGAAATCAGCCAATGCCTTAGCGGTTTCCGAGGCAATGGTGTCGGCATTGGTGTTCAGCAGACAGCCCTCGCCATTGTGGGTCAGTGGTGCCATAACGGGGACGATGCCTGCCTCTATCAGCCGACTTAGCATCGCACCGTCGGCAACATCGACATCGCCTACAAACCCATAATCAATGCCATCCTTGAGCGGTCTTTTATGAGAACGTATGACATCAGCATCGGCACCTGTCAATCCGAGAGCATTGACACCTGTTGCCTGGAGACGGGCCACCACTTGCTTGTTGACCAGTCCACCATAAACCATTGTCACCACTTCAAGCATGTCAGCATCGGTGATGCGCCGGCCACCCACCATGTGCGTCTCTATGCCTAATCGCTCTGCCACTTTCGTAGCACGACGACCACCACCGTGTACCAGCACCTTGCGTCCCGGTATGGCCGAGAAATCACGTAACAGTTGAGCAAGCTGCTGCTCGTCCTCGACAACAGCACCTCCCACCTTGACTATTGTTAATTTTTCTTTCATTTTCTTGTTGTTGCACTATCCGAATTTCTATTCTACAGCCTATCCTTATTCCAAATAAGTATATCCATAGAGTCCGCTTCGGTAGTTGGAAAGGAACTCCTTGCCCTCCTCCAGCGTAATCCTGCCTTGTTTTACGCTCTTGGCTACCCAAATCTCCAACTGGCGCACCAGTTTCTTGGGGTTATACTGAACATACTCCAGCACTTCCTCGACGGTCTCACCATCGAACACCTGGTCTATATGGTAGCTTCCGTCCTTCACAGAGATATGTACTGCCGTTGTATCACCAAAGAGGTTATGCATGTCGCCCAGAATCTCCTGATAAGCACCGACCAGGAATACGCCCAGATAGTAACTCTCGTTCTTCTTGAGTGTATGAACTGGCAGGGAGTGGGAGTTATGCCGATTGGTGGCGAAATTGGCTATCTTGCCGTCAGAATCGCAGGTAATATCCTGAATAGTGGCATTGCGCGTAGGACGCTCATGAAGCCTCTGGATAGGCATAATGGGGAATATCTGGTCAATGGCCCACGAGTCGGGCAGACTCTGGAACAGAGAGAAGTTACAGAAATACTTGTCGGCCAACAGTTTGTCGATGTTCATCAACTCCTCAGGTACATGTTTCAGGTTCTTGGCCAGCGCGTGAATCTCGTGGCACACACTCCAGTACATGGCCTCTATCTCGGCACGTGTCTTCAAATCGACAATGCCATGAGCAAAGAGGTCGAGCACCTCCTCGCGAATCTGTTCTGCATCGTGCCAGTCTTCCAGCACATTGCGGGGCGAGAGGTTATCCCATATCTCGTAGAGGTCTTTCACCAGCTGGTGTGAGTTCTCGTCGGGTTCAAACTCCTCGGGCATCTCTGGCAATGAAGCCGTCTCCAGTACATCGATGACCAGTACTGAATGGTGGGCAGCCAGTGAACGGCCACTCTCCGTAATAAGGTTGGGATGAGGTAACCCGTTCTTGTTTGCAGCATCAACAAAGGTATAGATACAGTCGTTGACATACTCCTGAATAGAGTAGTTGACAGAACTCTCCGACGAGGGAGAGCGAGTACCATCATAATCGACGCCCAACCCACCGCCACAATCGACGAAATCGACGTTGTAGCCCATCTTATGCAGCTGGACATAGAACTGTGAAGCCTCACGCAGGGCGGTCTGTATGCGTCGTATCTTGGTGATTTGTGAACCTATATGGAAATGAATAAGCCTAAGACAATCACGCATATCCTTCTTGTCCAGCATCTCAAGGGCTTCCAGCAACTCAGCACTTGTCAGCCCGAACTTCGAGGCGTCGCCCCCGCTTTCTTCCCATTTGCCAGCACCACTGGAGGCCAGTTTGATACGGATGCCAATATTTGGACGCACGCCGAGTTTCTTGGCTTCACGAGCAATAATTTCAAGCTCGTTCAGCTTTTCCACGACGATGAAGATGCGCTTACCCATTTTCTGAGCCAACAGTGCCAGTTCGATATACGACTGGTCCTTGTAGCCATTACAGATAATGATGGAGTCGCTCTGGCATTGGACAGCAATGACAGCGTGCAACTCTGGTTTAGACCCCGCCTCGATGCCCAAGTTAAACTTCCGGCCATGGGATATTATCTCCTCGACCACTGGCTGCATCTGGTTGACCTTGATGGGGAACACCACATAGTTCTCAGCCTTGTATTCATATTCGTCAGCAGCTTTCTTAAAACAGCTCCACGTCTTCTCGATACGGTTGTCCAAAATATCAGGGAAACGCAGTAACACAGGCGACTGCACGTCACGAAGCGACAGTTCGTCCATCACCTCACGCAAGTCTATCTGCGTGCCATCCTTACAAGGTGTCACAAAGACATTTCCCCGGTCGTTAATACCGAAATAGCTGGTGCCCCAACCATTGATGTTGTAAAGCTCCTTGGAGTCCTCAATCGTCCATTTCTTCATAGCTGCAACAGTTCTTTAGCTTTAGTTACTGAGATATTGATTTTGTCGTATGTATCCATCAGGTTCACATCGAGCATATGCTTGGCCTTACTGTAGAACGGCTCACGTAGTGCCAGCTGTTCACGGATAAACGAGATAAGTTCCTCAGGCGACTTGCCTTTCAGCAGCGGACGTTCCGTCTTGCCCATCAGCAAGTGTTTATAGAGCACTTCGGCATCTGCCTTCAACCAGATGACATCGCCCTGCTGGTTCAAATACTCCATATTGTCGAAGAAGCAGGGTGTCCCTCCGCCACAGCTAAGCACGATATCCTCGAATTCAGCCACCTCATGCAGCATGTTTCGCTCTATTTCACGAAAGCCAGCCTCGCCTCGTTCGGCAAATATCTGGGCCACAGTCTTACGACGGCGACTCTCAATGTACCAGTCGAGATCATAGAACACGAGACCAAGCTCACGGGCCAAAGCCTTGCCGACGGTGGTCTTTCCAGACCCCATGTAGCCGATTAAAATGATTCTACGCATACATATACATTAGAAGTGAAAAAAAGGAATGAGGAATGCTTTGGGCAACCCATTCCCCATTCCTCATTTCTCATTATTCTTAATAATCCCCATGCACTCCTCGTAAGTCAGTTCCTTGGCTCGGCTGTGCATGCTCTTCGGCATACGATAGTTCTTGCCATCGTAGGCAATGTAGGGTCCGTAGCGGCCATTAAGCACCTCCAGTTTTGCATCTTCCGCAAATGTCTTGATATGGCGCTGCTGCTCCTGCGTACGCTTCTGCTTGATCAGGTCGATTGCTTCATCCAGCGTGATGGCCATCGGGTCAGCATCCTTGGGCAGCGAGGTGTATTTGCCGTCGTGCAACACATAGGGTCCGAAGCGTCCGGCACCAATAGTGACGGGCAACGACTCGAACTCACCGACTTCACGAGGCAGTTTGAACTGCTCCAAAGCCTCCTCCAGTGTAATACTCTCGATGCTCTTGTCCTTGGGGATCTGGGCAAATTGCGGTTTTTGGGTGTCATCTGCCGTACCAATCTGTACCATCGGACCGAAACGACCAATCTTCACAAAGACAGGGCGGCCACTTTTCGGCTCGACACCTAACTGTCGCTCACCAGCCTTGCGCTCTTGACGGGCCTTCATCGTTTTCTCTACCGTAGGTTCAAAATCGCTATAGAAGGCCTCCATCATCTCGTTCCATTTCTCCTTGCCCTCGGCAATGCGGTCAAAATCCTGCTCCACTTTGGCAGTAAAGTTATAGTCCATGATGCCAGGGAAGTATTCCATCAGGAAGTCGTTGACCACCATTCCAATATCTGTCGGCAGGAGCTTGCCCTTCTCAGAGCCCACCATCTCCTTACGTGTCTTCTGCGTTATCTGCTTGCCCTTCAGGATGTCAATGGTATAGGGGCGTTCTGTTCCTTTCTTGTCACCCTTGAGGACATACTCACGCTGCTGGATGGTCGAAATAGTCGGAGCATAGGTTGACGGACGGCCAATGCCTAACTCCTCCAGTTTGTGTACCAGCGATGCCTCGGTATAGCGCTGCGGTCCCTGGCTGAAACGCTCCGTAGCCGAAATCTCGCGACGGGTCAGCACATCACCCTCCTTCAGCGGCGGCAGCAGATGACTATACTCGCTGTCATTCTCATTCTCCTCATTATCGTCAAGCGACTCCCTATAAACCTTGAGGAAACCGTCGAACTTGACAACCTCGCCCTGAGCGATGAAAAGTGTCGGCATGGAAGGACCTTCCTTTGTGTCCGTCGAAATCAAAATCTCAACAGTTGTCTTCTCCATCTCGGCATCAGCCATCTGGCTGGCAATGGTACGTTTCCATATCAGGTCGTACAGGCGCTTCTCCTGGGTGGTACCGTCAATCTCCGTTACGTCCATATAGGTAGGACGAATAGCCTCATGAGCCTCCTGTGCACCCTTGGAACTGGTATGGAACTGGCGGGTCTTGCTGTAATCCTTACCATAGAGCTTGACAATCTCCTCCTTTGAGGCTCCCAAGCAAAGATTCGACAGGTTGACAGAGTCCGTACGCATATAGGTGATGCGTCCGCTTTCATAGAGTCGCTGAGCCACCATCATGGTCTGGCTCACCGTAAAGCCGAGCTTACGGGCAGCCTCCTGCTGTAAGGTAGAAGTGGTAAAGGGGGGAGCCGGACTGCGTTTTGTAGGTTTTTTGCTGACACTCTGTACGGTGAAGGAGGCATCCTTGCAGGCCTCCAGAAAAGCCGTTACCTCCTCGTAGGTCTTCAGGCGCTTCTCCAATTGTGCCTTCACTTCGGTTTGTGAACCATCGGCATTGGTAATGGCGAAGATACCACTGACATGATAGAACGTCTCGCTCTTGAAAGCCTGCAACTCACGCTCACGCTCGACTATCAAACGTACGGCAACGCTTTGGACACGGCCGGCGGACAAGGCAGGCTTTACTTTTCGCCACAAGACAGGCGACAACTTAAAACCAACCAAACGGTCCAATACGCGGCGGGCCTGCTGGGCATTCACCAAGTTCATATCCAAATGGCGCGGGTGCTCTATGGCTTCCAGGATGGCAGGCTTCGTTATCTCCTGGAAAACAATACGACTGGTCTTCGCCTCATCCAATCCCAGAACTTCACACAGGTGCCATGAAATGGCTTCTCCCTCACGGTCTTCATCACTTGCCAACCAGACCTTCTCGGCCTTCTTGGCTTGTGCCTTGAGTTCCTTGACCAACTTTTGCTTCTCGTCAGGAATCTCATACTCGGGCTCCAGCGTGTCGGTGTCAATACTCATTTCGTGCTTTTTCAAGTCACGGATATGACCATAACTCGACATCACCTTGAAGTCACTGCCAAGAAACTTTTCTATCGTCTTGGCCTTGGCAGGCGACTCCACAATTACCAAATTTTTCTGCATCTTTTCTTTTCTCTAAAATATATTTGGGCTGCAAAAGTAGAGAAAAGTTTTGGTTACACCTTATATATATAGGAGATTTTTTATTTTATTAACAAAAAGCGTATCACGGCATTACGAATGCTGGTCAACCCAAAGTCGGCAGGATTCACCCGGCTAAGGGGTATCCAAAGACACTCCGCAGCATCGTCGGCAGCATGCACCTCCACATCGGCCGGCACATGTACCAGGTAGTCCATATCGAGTGTATGAATACCCATCCCGCTATATTCATAGACATTAGGCGATGAGAACAGGTACTGTAAGTCCGTCACGTCGAGTCCCGTTTCTTCCTTGATTTCGCGGCGCATGCCTTCTTCTACCGTCTCACCCATGTCACAGAAGCCTCCTGGCAGGTCAAGCGTTCCCATGGCGGGCTCCTTGGCCCGGCGAACAACCAGGAGTTCCTGTTCTTTGCCCTCGGGTTGCCTCAGGATAAATGCGGCTGTTGCAGAGCAGGGATTGGCATAGTACGTGAACCCACAGTCCCCGCACTTTTTGCTCTTGAAGTTGTTGACGACGAAGTGCTTACTGCCACACACAGGGCAGTAAGCAAACTTTTCCAAGGGATGTTCCATCACCAGTCATCCGTTCTAAAGGGGAACAGGGGCAGACCGCCCATGTTACCGAGGTTACCCAACTGGAAATTACGGAAGCAGTAACGAACAGCAACCGGCTGTTTCACATCCGGGCTGACAACCAGAACACCCTCACCCCACTCGCCGCCATTGGGAATCCAGTAGTGTTGCGCCTTGGCAGGATGGAACACACGGTCTGCACCTGCCACCTCAAAGCCTTGGATATCCTCAAAACGGCTCATTCCACCGAACTCATCGTTGAAGTGCAGCAGAATGGTGTCGTTCTTGATTTTCATTTCCTTGTACGATGGGCTCTTGGCAATAATCGACTTCATGCCATACTGCTCGTTCAGGGCCAGTAAAGCCAGGCGCTCTCCCACCTTCTGCTTCTGCGTGGGGTGTATCTGGGAGTACTCGTAGGGATAGACACAGTCATTGGTGCAGACGATTCCGCTGTTAGGGATTATCTGCGATGCACGGAACTGCTGCTCCTGCAGACGGGCATTCCAGTCACCTTTGGCATCGCCCGACTCATAGGGGGCAATCTGTACGAAATAGAATGGTATTTCACCTAATGCAAACTGCCCGCGCCACTGCTCCACCAACAGTTTCAGACGCTCCGAATACTGGTTGCCAGGGTCACCCACATTGGAACAGCCCTGATAGAAGAGGATACCCTTGACGGTATAGTTCAGGATGGGGTTGAACGTACCGTTACCCCACAGCAGCGAACGATGGTAGTCCCATTGTGGCCAGCGCTTCACAATTTCCAGGGAGTCGGTTGGGTCGCTGGTATATTTCTGCAGGTTTTCCTTGGTCAGCCAGCTCTCCACACGCGAGCCGCCCTTGTTGGCCTCAATGAGACCGACGGGAATGTTCAGCGTCTTGTTGACCAGACGGGCGAAGAAATAGCCCGTAGCTGAGAAATCGACAACATTCTGAGGCGTTGACTCACGCCAAGAGCAGTCGGCATCCTCCTGGGGTTCGCTGCGCATAATGCTGGGAATCTTGACACTACGTACTGCGTTGGGGTTCTGTGCCTCCAACACAAACTGGTTGAAGCCTTCCACCGGACATTGCCCGAAGCCCTTGACGGGCATCTCCATGTTCGACTGACCGGCGCATACCCACACCTCGCCTGCCAGCACGTTCTGGACGGTCACCGCACCGTCACCGTCGTCAAACGTAATACGGTAAGGGGTATAGGAAGCGGCGGGCGAACTGACCTTGACGAGCCACCGTCCGGTCTTGTCAACCTTGCCCTTTACGGTTTGCTGATTCCATGAGGTGGTCACTTGTACCTCTTTGCCCGGCTTGGCCCATCCCCAAAGACGGACTTCCGTCTGCTGCTGGATAACCATGTTGTCACATATAATATGTGGCAACCTTACCTTCGCTTGTGTACTTACGGTTAAAGTAGCCAATGCGGCTATTAATAGGCAACGATGATTCATATAGTTTCGGTTTTTATTATATTTATAGTAAAGCGCGTGCAAAGGTACAAAAAACTTTTTGGTATTTGTTTTTTGAACAGTAGTTTTTTTGCGGCCAAAGTAAAAACTTCACTTTTTTGGCCGTTTTCTCCGTTTTTTTTATTACCTTTGCCACGTTTAAAATTACTTACCTGCCCTTTTTATGTACATTGACCACATCACTGCACTCTTCGTCGGCATCACCACCGCATTCTTCGGTTTATATGCATTTCAGATTTTCCGCGTGCCTCAGCGCACCAGACTACAGACCGTCATCGGCTACATCTTCGTGTTCCGCACAATCCTGGCACTGAAGGGTATCTTTTCCACGCTTCCGGGTTTCCGGCAGCAGGAAATACTTGACCTTCTCATTGTCATTGACGGACTAAAGGCCATCACGCTGGTTATTTTCCTCTTCGAACTTGTGACTCCCGGCTGGGCAACAAGGAGGAGAATTGTCATCACCAGTATTCCTGTCCTTGCCCTGTTTACAGTTTACGTCATCTGGCCCAGCCGAACCATGATGTACATCTATATTACTTTTATCTTTGCCTATGGTATTTATGCCTGCGTCTATACATGGGGCAAGGCAAGACGCTATGTCCGCTATATCCGCGAGAACTATTCCAACATTGACAACATTGACATCAAGTGGCTGAACTACGTAATGATGATCAGCATCAGCGGACAAATCATCTGGGTAATTGCCACTTTCAACCCCACCTTCCAGGTCGATATCATCTATTATATCTCACTCATCGTCATGTACCAAATCGTGCTTGACCACTGCCTTCAGCAGAAACCCATCAAGATAGAGGAACCGGAACAGCCTGACGTCACGCCACAACTGACCACACCAAAAGAATACGTCTTTGCCGGAAAAATGGAAGCAATGGTAGAGAATCAGCAACTCTACCTGAACAAGGACCTGACACTGGCCGACATTGCACGGAGTGTACAGACCAACCGCACCTACCTGAGCGACTACTTCACCCGTGTCAAGCAACAGACCTTCTACGACTATATCAACCAGCTACGCATCGAGCAGATGGCCATCCCCATGCTGCAGCAACACCCGGAATACACCATCGACTATATTGCTACGGAAAGCGGCTTCAACTCCATCTCCACCTTTCGCAGAGCATTTACCAAGATTACGGGCAAAAGCCCAGGGCAATACCGCGCTGAAATGACAACCCCATAAAAAGTGTTTGCAGCGTATCTCGCGACACACTGCAAACGGATATATAACACACTTTCCTCAAAAGTACGGCGCAAAGGTAAACGTTTTTTTTCTTTCCTTCTACATTTCGTCTTTCAAAAAAAAGTGCAATCTGACAAAGATTAGTGTCAACGAAACAAAAATAGCATTTTACATCTATACTTTATTTCTTCTTTGGACGTCTCCGAGCCCATCCTTCTTCGGTGAAATCGGGCATTTCACCCTTGAATTCGCGTATCGGCGTCTTCATCAGCTGCTGCCAGTCATTTTTCTTGAATTTTCTTTGAGGAGCCTTTTCCTCGCGCTTGACAGCACGCTTTGGTGGCTTCGAAAGCGGTTTCTGCGCATCGTCGGCATCGTTGCAACGCACCTCACGACCCTTGTAACGCTGTCCGTTCAACGACTTCATCACACGACGGGCATCCTCCTCCGGCACATCGAAGTAGGCATACTTCTGCAACAGGTCAATATGACCCACTTCGACACGGCCACCTACATGCTTGTTCAGAAACTGCATCAGCTCACCAGGATAGAAGCCGTCCGTCTTACCTAAATTAATGAACAGACGGGTGTAGCCTGCTTCTCTCTTCTCACCTTTTCTCGTTCTCTTTTCGCCACGGTCATCTTTCCGCTCACCACGCTCCTTCTTCGATGAAACCGGCAGAATCTCGGGTGCATCGGCATAGTAGGCCAGGAATTTTCCAAACTCCAGCGAAACGATTTTCTTGATGAGGTCTTCCTTCTCCACAAACTCGAAGTAGCGATTGATGTCCTGCATAAAAGGAGCGATTTCATCGTCGTTCACATCTACCTTCACAATCTGGTCCATCACCTTGTAGAGCTGTTTCTGGCAGATTTCCTGTGCCGAGGGAATTTTTCCTTCTACAAACTCCTTGCCAATCTCCTTTTCGATGTTGCGTATCTTGTGTTTCTCGCGGATGTGGACAATGCTGATGCTGGTTCCTTTCTTGCCGGCACGGCCCGTACGGCCTGAGCGGTGGGTGTAGTTCTCAATGTCGTCAGGCAGTCCGAAGTTGATGACGTGCGTCAGGTCGTCAACGTCCAGTCCGCGTGCTGCCACGTCGGTAGCCACCAGCAGCTGCACGGTGTGCTGACGGAACTTCTGCATGGTCAGGTCGCGCTGTTGCTGCGACAGGTCGCCATGCAGCGACTCGGCATTGTAGCCGTCCTTGATGAGTTTGTCGGCTATCTCCTGTGTCTCCAGCTTGGTACGGCAGAAGATGATGGCAAAGATTCTCGGATAGTAATCCACAATACGCTTCAAGGCCAGATACTTGTCCTTGGCGTTCACCATATAGTAGATATGGTTCACGTTCTCTGCCCCCTCGTTACGGCTTCCAACCACTATCTCCTTGTGGTCGTGCAGGTAGCCCTTGGCTATGCGCTCAATGTCGCGGCTCATCGTAGCCGAGAAGAGCAGCGTGTTACGGTCGTCGGGAATGCGCTCCAGAATGGCATCAATACTCTCCGAAAAGCCCATGTTCAGCATCTCGTCGGCCTCATCCAGCACCACGTTGTAGGCTTGATCCAGCTGAGCCACCCCACGGTTCATCAAGTCGATGAGTCGGCCGGGCGTAGCTACGATGATGTGTGCCCCATGCTTCAGGGCCCTGATCTGCTGGGCTATGCTGGCTCCGCCATATACCGCTTCCACGTGGATACTGGGCATATACTTCGAAAAATCCTTCAAGTCATCGGCAATCTGCAAACACAGTTCACGCGTCGGCGAGAGAATCAGCGCCTGTGTCTCTCGCCTTTCGGGGTCAATGCGTTGCAGCACGGGAATGCCGAATGCTGCCGTCTTACCCGTTCCCGTCTGGGCCAGGGCGATGACGTCATTTCTACTACCTAATAAATAAGGGATTACTTCTTCCTGTACGGGCATGGGCTGTGTGAAACCCAGTTCTTCAATGGCGCGGCGAATCTCTTCGCAGACACCAAGTTCTTCAAATGTCTTCAAATTCTAATCAATTATAATTCAGCGGCAAAGGTACAAAAAAATTAGCAAAGCGAAGAGCGAAAAGTGAATAATTTATCTCCGCAACGAAAAAAAATCATAACTCATAACCGATAACCGATAACTTTTATTACCTTTGTGCCAAGATAACAAACTAAATACGAAGAACAATATGAAGCTATGCATTTTTTGTTCTGCCAACCAGCAGATAGACCACGACTTTTTTGAAATGACCAAGGAACTGGGACGTTGGGCTGCAAGAAACGGCCACTCCATCGTATATGGCGGTGTGAACTGTGGTTTGATGGAGTGTGTGGCGAAGGCCACAAAGGAAGTTGGCGGGCACACCATCGGCGTGGTACCTTCCATCATTGAAAAGAACGGAAGGCTGAGCGACTACGTGGACGTAGATATTCCCTGCGACAACCTCAGCGACCGCAAACAGCTGATGCAGGACATGAGCGACGTGTTCATTGCGCTGCCCGGAGGCATCGGCACCCTCGATGAAATCTTCACCATTGCCGCCTCTGCCACCATCGGCTATCATGAGAAGACGGTCATTCTCTACAACATGAAAGGCTTCTGGAACAGCCTCATCGCCATGCTCGACGACCTGCATAGTCGCGGTGTCACCCGCAAGGATTGGCATACCTATATTAAGGTGGCCGATACACTGGAGGACATCAAAAAACTACTGGAGTAGGATGCCACATCGTTTGAACGCTCGACACATCAAAAAAAAGGCCTGATTCTTGGCTTTTTGCGAACTTTTTCGTATCTTTGCAAGGTCAGAGCAAATGAAGACTATTTGCAAGAAAAAGAGCTATAAATAATCAAGAAGGGATTACACCGCCCGCTGCAATTACTTTCACCGCCCGCTGCAATTACTTTCAGCGGGCGGTGCTATTCGTTTCAGCGGCCGCTGAAACCCAAAGACCCCGGCAGAAACTCCCTGTTTCCCCCTACCTTTCTCCCCGTTTCCCCGGGGGGTTCTCCCTGTTTTCCCAGCACAGTCCCAACCTGTCACCAATACAAGCCACGTCGGTAAGTTGAAAAAAATAAGGAGTTGTGTGACATGGGTGGTCTCCACAACTCCTTTTTCCATAAAGTGCTTGTATGTGACTTATGCTTCCTTCAACAGCCGCTCAGCCATAGCGCGGCCGAGAGCTTCACACTGGGCAGTGGTCTCCGGCGTCAGGCTCTGCTTGATTTCAACAGGCTCGCCGACAGCCTCGTAGTGCAGACGCTCGTCGTTCCAGCGCTGTATCTCGCTGACGGCCTTCGAGGCCCAGCCATAGGAGCCGAACCAACCCAGGAGGTGGTTCTTGATGTCCTTGCCGGCCAGCTCCGAGAGCAGCACGTCCATTTCATGGTAGAGGGCGGTGTTGTAGGTAGGCGCACCGACAATGAGGCCCTTGTAGCGGAACACATCGCGGATGATGTAGGAGTGGTGGGTCTTCGAGACGTTATACATCACAATGTTCTTCACGCCAGCCTCTGAGGCAGCACGGGCAATGACCTCGGCAGCACGCTCGGTATTGCCGTACATGGTGCCGTAGCAGATGACCAGGCCGGGCTCGGTCTCGTACTTCGACTGCTGATCGTAGATGCCGACAACCTTGTCGATGTACTCATGCCAGACAGGGCCATGCGTGGCGCAGATGTAGTCGAGCTTCACACCGGCCAGCTTCTTCAGGGCGTTCTGAACGGGAGTGCCGTACTTGCCCACGATGTTCGAGTAGTAACGCGTCATCTCCAGCCAGAAGGTATCGCAGTTGATCTGGCTATCGACGATGCCACCGTTCAGGGCACCGAAGCAACCGAAGGCATCGCCGCTGAAGAGCACGTTACAGGTAGTGTCAAGCGTCACCATCGTCTCGGGCCAGTGAACCATAGGGGTAAAGACAAAGCTCAGCGTATGGTGGCCCAGCTCGATGGAATCGCCGTTTTTCACCTCTACGGTATTGTCGGCAATGCCATAGAAGCCTTCCATCATCTGGAACGTCTTTTTGTTGCCCACAATCTGTATCTGCGGATAGTACTTCTTGATGAGTGCGATGCTGCCGCTGTGGTCAGGCTCCATGTGGTTGATGACGAGGTAGTCAATGGGACGGTCGCCGATGACCTCCTGGATATGCTCCATGAACTGGGTAAAGAAATCCACCTCCACAGTATCAACGAGACATACCTTCTCGTCGTCAATGAGATAGGAGTTGTAGCTCACGCCGTTAGGCAACGGCCACAGGCCCTCAAAGAGGTTCTTGTTGCGGTCGTTAACACCTACATAATAGATTTTGTTTGTAATCTCTAACATAGCTTTTTTGATTTGTTATTGTTGCATTTTGTGTGCAAAGATACAAAAAAAACTCATAACTCATAACTGATAACCGATAACTTTTACTATCTTTGCACGCAAAAAGAAAAAAACTATGCGAAAAGTTATTGGAATAGGAGAAACGGTACTCGACATCATCTTTCAGGGCGAGCAGCCCGTCAGCGCCATGCCCGGCGGCTCGACATTCAATGCCATGATATCGTTGGGACGTGCCGGCATTGACTGTACTTTCATCAGTGAGACCGGCAACGACCGCGTGGGAAAAAGAATCATCTCGTTTCTGGAGGAGAACCACGTCGATGCATCGAATGTGAACGTCTATCCGGAGTCGAAGTCACCACTTTCCTTGGCATTCCTCAACGAACAAAACGATGCGGAATACATGTTCTACAAAGACCATCCGAAGGACCGGCTGGACTTCAACTACCCAACCGTGAACGAGGACGACATCGTGGTATTCGGCAGCTACTATGCGCTGAATCCGGTCATTCGTCCACAGGTGCTGGGATTCCTGCAGCATGCCCACCAGCATGGTGCCATACTCTACTACGACGTGAACTTCCGCGCCTCCCACAAGCATGAGGTAATGAAGCTGACGGCCAACTTCCTGGAGAACCTGGAACTGGCCGACGTAGTGCGTGGCAGCCATGAGGACTTCGATGTCATGTTCCACACGACAGACGCAGATAAGGTCTATCGTTCACAGATAGCTTTCTACTGCAAGAAGTTCATCTGCACACGAGGCTGCGAGCCGCTGATGGTCATGGCCGAGGATGGATTTAAGAAGGAGTATGCCGTGTTGCCTGTAGAAACGGTAAGCACCATCGGTGCGGGCGATAACTTCAACGCCGGGTTCGTGTATGGCCTCATGAAACACGGCATCACACGCAGCATGATAGAGAACGGGCTGAGCGAGGAGCAGTGGGATGCGTTGGTGGCATGTGCCCAGCTGTTCTCGGCCGAGTGCTGCAAGAGCATTGACAACTATGTTTCCGTGGAATTCGGGAATAGTGTAAAAGTTAGGGGTTAAAGATTAGAGGTTAGAGATTAGGGGTTAGAGGTTAGAGAACATTGAAATACAATACGACAACACTCCCGAACGGATTACGAATCATTCACCTGCCTGCTCCCGGGCAGCAGGTGGTGTATTGTGGCTATGCCATCGCTGCCGGTACGCGTCATGAACTGCCTGGCGAGGAGGGACTGGCACATTTTGTGGAACATACCACCTTCAAGGGAACCGAGAAACGCAGTTCCTTCCAGATACTGAATGAGCTGGAACGGGTGGGCGGCGACCTGAATGCCTTTACAACCAAGGAGCAGACGGTCTATTACACCACCGTGCTACACGAACACTTCAAGCGTGCCGTCAGTCTGCTGACCGACATCGTGTTTCACAGCACCTATCCGCAGGCGGAGCTGGACAAAGAAAAAGAGGTCATCTGCGATGAAATCGAAAGTTATAACGACTCACCAGCCGAACTCATCTTCGACGAATTCGAGAATGTGCTATTCCCCAACCATCCCTTAGGACATAATATATTAGGTACGCGCGAGCGAGTCCGCTCTTTTTCGACAGCCGATGCGCAACGCTTCGCCCGTCGCCATTATCGTCCGGAGAACATGGTGTTCTTTGTTTATGGGGACGTGGAGTGGCTTAAGCTGTGTTCCTCCCCTATGTCAGGGGAGGTCAGGGGTATGAACGAGCTGCAAGAAGAACATCCTCAGTTCACACCCCCTTTGCCTCCACCTAACTTAGGAGAAGTAAGGCACCAAGCCCACGTCATGCTGGGCACACGCACGTTTGCTGCCGACGATGAGCGGCGCATACCGCTGTTCCTGCTAAACAACATCTTGGGCGGTCCGGGCATGAATGCACGTCTGAACCTCTCGCTCCGGGAGCGCCGCGGACTGGTATATACCGTGGAGAGCAACATGACTACCTATTCCGATTCGGGCACATGGGCTGTCTATTTTGGCTGTGACCACGAAGATGTGAAACGCTGTTTACGGCTGGTACACCATGAATTGGACCGCATGGCTGAGCATCCGCTGAGTGAACGGCAACTTGCTGCTGCCAAACGACAACTGAAAGGCCAGTTAGCCATTGCCTCCGACAACCACGAACAGTTTGCCCTCGACATGGCAAAGGTCTATCTGCACGAACACAAGGAACACCACATCAGCCAGCTGTTCCAGCAGATTGATGCCGTCACGGCAACCCAGATGCAACAGATAGCCCAGGAGTTCTTCACCCCCGAACGACTCCAGACGCTTATTCTATAAGGTATCAATAACTATAAAGTCATCTGAAAAAAGGAAATCATATAGCAGATGACCTAACAACAATATCATCTTGGCATCACATGCATTGCCGTAACTGACGACGGACCTCCTTACGGGCTTGGCCAAGGCGATATTCTACGGCACGGTATGGTTGATGGGTTTCTTCGGCAATTTGCCTAACCTGCATACCGCCATAGATATGCAGATGATAGACCTCACGGCATTCAGGAGCCAGGCGTGCCAGCGTGCGCTCCATACGTTCCATGAGTTCACGGACAGAGATGACCGATTCCATCGAATCGGAGTCATCTCCCGTACCTATTATATAATGTTCGTATTCCTCACGAATACGGCGACGGCGGAACCAGTCGGTAACCGCATTGCGCACCATCGTAAACACCAAGGCGGGCAACGTGGTTGGAGAAATCAGGCGGTCGGAACACAGCAGACGGAAAAAGACATCCTGCACGACGTCCTTTGCGACATCGGCATCACCCACACGCACCGCAACGAAACCAACGATTTCGTCACGGTGCTGGGAGTAATAGTCTGCTAAAAGCTCTTTATTCATTGTTCACTTTCTGGATGGTACCATCCTCGTTGTAGAACAGGCGCTGTACCTTCAGGGAGCGCAGGTGCGTAATGTCGTTCGAAGGCACGCAGTCGTGGTAGAACAGGTACCACTGTCCCTTGTACTCTACAATAGAGTGGTGGGTGGTCCAGCCTACAACGGGGTCAAGGATAACACCCTGATAGGTGAACGGTCCGTAGGGGTTGTCACCCGTAGCGTAGCACAGGAAGTGGCTGTCGCCGGTAGAGTATGAGAAGTAATACTTGCCGTTGTACTTATGCATCCACGATGCCTCGAAGAAGCGGTGCGGGTCGCTGGCCTTCAGGGGCTGTCCGTCCTTGTCGAGGATGATGACAGGACGCGGTGCCTCGTTGAACTGCAGCACGTCGTCGCTCATGCGTACCACATTACTGGGCAGCGCCGGAGCATCGGGCTTCGCAAAGAGCTCCGTCTTGTGGTCGGGAGCAGCACCAAGGTCAACGAGTCCGTTCTTGTCGCCATACTTGCCAGGGATGGTCTCAAAGCCATGATAGAGCGAGCGGTTCCACTGCAGCTGTCCGCCCCAGAGTCCGCCGAAGTAGCAGTATATCTGGCCATCATCGTCCTTGAACATACAAGGGTCGATAGAGAATGAGCCGCGAATAGGCTGTGGTTGAGGAACGAACGGGCCTTCAGGCGTATCGCTGACTGCAACGCCCAAACGGAACACACCGTCGTAACCCTTGGCAGAGAAAATGAGGAAGAACTTGCCGTCCTTCTCAACGACATCATTGTCCCACATCTGCTTTTCAGCCCAGGGTACATCCTTCACGTCAAGGATGACACCGTGGTCTGTGACGTCGCCGTTCTCCACGTCGTCCCACGACAGCACATGGTAGTCCTTCATCTGGAAGTGACCGCCGTCGTCATCAAAGCACTCGCCGGCATCCCAGTCGTGAGAGGGATATACATAGAGGCGTCCGTTAAACACATTGGCTGAAGGGTCAGCCATATAATCACTCGGGAAAAGATAACGAGGTTTCATATTTTTTACGATTTAATGATTGTCGATGTATTACTTATACAAGTCTATGATTTTCTGTATCACCGGCTTCGGCTGATACTGACGGTCGAAGAGCAACGGGTAGTTGGTGCGTCCCTTGATGGGCCATCCGTTAAGCCAGGAATTCTCGTCGCACACGCCCCACAGGGTAATGCGGCTAATCTGTGAACGGTGCTTGTAATAAATCTTGAACAGTGCAAGCCAACGCTCGTCCAGTTCCTTCTGCTTGGCAGCAGGCATTCCGGCAGCATAGGGGTTGTACTTCTGCTGGAACTCGAAGTTCTGCTCTACGGCAGCGCCACCGAATCCCTCGGGGTTGGGCAGCACGTTGATGTCGAGTTCGGTTATCATGACCTTCACGCCGCAGGCGGCAAAGGCATCGATGCTCTTCTCGTACTCCTCCAAGTTAGGATAGTCCAGGCCATTGTGGCTCTGCATACCCACACCGTCGATGCGCAGTCCCTTGGCCTTCAGGTTCTTAACCAGACGGCATACTGCCTCGCGCTTGGCGGCACCCGACATCGAGTAGTCGTTGTAGTACAGCTCAGCGTCAGGGTCTGCCTCATGGGCCGCACGGAAAGCAATCTCAATAAATTCCTCGCCCAATAACTTATAGTAGGGAGACTGGCGGAACGAGCCATCGTCGTTGATGGCCTCGTTGACAACGTCCCAACCAAAGACCTGACCTTTGAAGTGGCCTACCACGGTCTTGATGTGCTTGATAAGACGCTCCTTCAACACTTCCTTCGAAGCAGGCATGGCGGTATAGCCGTTGGTAAACCACCAGTCGGGAGCCTGCGAGTGCCATACCAGACAGTGTCCATTAACCTTCAGCCCCAGCTGCTGGGCGTAGCTGACGAATTTGTCAGCCACGCGGAAGTCAAAGATGCCTTCTGCAGGTGCCAGTACCTCGGGTTTCATACAGTTTTCTGCCACCACACAGTTAAAGTGTTTGGCAAGTACGGCGTCTGCCTGAGGAACCTGACCGTCACTCTGCCACTGGTTCACGGCAGCACCTATCAAGCAATACTTGCCCACGGCATCCTTCAGTCCCTGCTGTGCCATGAGTGCCAGAGGCATCATGGCCAGACAAATAGTAATCAGTTGTTTCTTATTCATGATGGCGAGCTTCTATTTCAGCGTTAATCTTATCAATAACATCGTCCTCAAGTTCGTATTTGCTGATAATCCACATGGCGAGCAGCAGTAAGATAGCAGGAATCACGCATACTAACCACAGGATACCTTGCTCTGCAAACGGGGTCTGCTGGTCAAGCTTGGCGTCGAATCCCACAAATGCCAGTACAGCACCAGGTACCACACCACCCAACGCCATACCGAGTTTGAAGAAGATGCCTGTGAGTGCATTGACAATGCCTGCAATACGCTTGCCTGTCTTGTATTCACCGTAAGATACGACTTCGGGTACCAGTGCCCACATGTAACCTGTGGCAACAATGATTCCGGTAGATTTGACAAACTGAATGACACAGAGAATCCAGAATTGCTTAAGCGACTCCACCTGCACACAGATATACATGAGTATCATTCCAATGACGGCGACGCCAAGGAAACAGTAGAACATACCTTTCTTGCCAATACTACGCTTGATGGCAGGTACCATGGGCATGAAGATGAACGCCGGAATAGTGCCAAGCCACATAAATGCCGTCGTCATGTACTCGTTAGCACCGACATTGTAAGTCATGAAGTAAGCATCGGCTGCATTGCTGACACTCATCATGGAGAAGGCTGTAACAAAGAAGAATGCGAGAATGCGCAACGGACGGTTTCGTACAAACTCCGTAAACAAATCGGTTGCTTTCACCTTGTCTGATTCTGCCTTGTCCATCACAACGCGCTCTTTGCTTTGCGTGAAGCAGAATATCAGGAGTGCAAGACCTGACAAGGAGAACAACGTCATCGTGATAAACCATGCCGGTGCTGACTCAGGCTTGTTGATAATGGCTGTGCCGTCAGCTGCCACAGGGGCGAATATGGCCAAAACCATCGGCAGCGACTTGACAATGAGTGCACCGGCATTGGCCATGAACATACGGGTTGAGGTAAGGATTGTGACCTCATTGGTGTCGCGGGTGAGCGAAGAGTTCAACGCGCCATAGGGTACGTTGACCAGCGTGTAGGACATGGACATTAATACGTATGTGACATATGCATAAAGCAAAGAGCCACTGAATCCGTTCCAAAAGCAGAGAATAGCAAAGCCCGTCAGTGGAATACCGCCGAGGATAAGCCAAGAGCGGTATTTGCCCCATTTGGGGTTGCTCTTGTCAACAAACGCACCTACTACAGGATCCCAAGCCCAGTCAATGAGCCTTACGATAAGGAACATGACGGCAGCGGCACCGGGGTCAAGTCCATAGACATTCGTGTAGAAAAACAGCAGCCAGATGCTTACAGTCTGATAAATCAGGTTCTGGGCCATGTCACCGGCACCAAAGCCGATGCGCTGGAGCCAGGAAAGTTTGTAAAAACCTTTAGATTCGTTTGATTCCATTTTATTAATTTTTGTTTTTGTTATTGATTCCTTGTTGTTAGTAAGTGCTGCAAAGGTAGCGCTTTTTCAACAATTCAACGTTTGCGGATGTAACGGAAGTTTTCTTTTTTGTTTCATTCCACGAGAAATCATTGCTTTTTTGTGATTCCACCGATTATTTTTGCTATCTTTGCATAGCAAACAAAACTACATGATATGAAACACCGACTATTTCTCTGCTGGCTGTTAGCCGCTATCCTTTTACCCATGGCAGCATGGTCCCAAGTGACATTGCCTCAGTTGTTCCAATCGGGCATGGTGCTCCAGCGCAACCAACCCATCCCCATTTGGGGAAAGGCCAGTGCTGGCGAGCAAATCACCATTACCTTCCGCAAGAAGCAATACACCACTACTGCCGGTGCTGACGGTTGTTGGCGCATCGACCTGCCCAAGCAGAAAGCCGGCGGACCCTATGTTGTAAAGGTTAGAGGCGAGAAGTTAGAAACTGGAGACAACGAGATAGAACTAACCGATGTGCTCGTCGGCGATGTATGGTTACTTTCCGGACAGTCAAACATTGACGTAACCATTGAGCGCGTATATCCCCAATATATCGATGAAATCGAACATTTTGACAACAACCAGATACGTTTATTCCGTGTACAGAACGAGACAAACACTCATGGCGTACAAGAGGATATCCGTCCCACAGCCATCAACTGGAAACCGCTGAACAAGCAGCATGCATGGCTCTTCTCGGCGGTCGGCTCTTTCCTCGGCATCCGCCAGTTTCAGGAGACAGGCGTGCCACAGGGCATCATTGTCAACAGCTGGGGCGGCACTCCCATCGAGGCATGGATTAGTGCCGACTCCCTGCAACGTGACTATCCGCAGTTGGTCAGCAGGACACAGCTGTACGACAACCCCGAGTACATCAAGGCTCAGGCTCGTGCCAATCAGTTAGCCGACCAGCAGTGGAACGAGCTGCTGAACAAGAAAGACCCATTCCCCGGTCCCAATTTCACCACGATTAACCAATATGAACTGCCGCAGTTCCTGGCACCCTACACCAGAAACCGCCAGTTTGTGGGCTCGCTCTGGCTGCAACAGCACATCAACATTGACAAAGCACACGCAGGAAAGCCTGCACGACTATTGCTCGGTACACTCTTTGATGCTGACATTACCTACGTGAACGGCAAACAGGTAGGACGTACCTATTATCAATATCCACCACGCCGATACGACATTCCCGAAGGAATGCTCCACGAGGGTGACAACATCATTCTGGTACGTATGATCAGCAAATATGGCATCCCCCACTTCATTCCTGAGAAACCCTATCTCATGGCATTTGGCGAAGACCGCTTCAGCCAGAACCCCATGCCACAGGACGTCATCCCGCTCAGCGAACAATGGGAAGCACAGGTAGGTGCCGTCATGCCCTCCTGCCCCAGCAGCGACATCAGTCTGCAGAATTTCCCCACGACCTTATACAATGCCGTGGTCTATCCGCTGGCACCATATGCACTCAGCGGTGTAGTGTGGTATCAAGGAGAGTCGAACACGGGCAATCCTGCTCCGTATGGCGATTACCTGACAAAGATGATGGGGTGCTGGCGCGACCGCTGGCAAAAACCGCAAATGCCGTTCGTTATTGTTCAGTTAGCCAATTACGACGGCCGCCAGCAGACGGGTTCTCCTTCGCCCATCACCACCCAGACGGAACCTGTCAACAGCGGTTGGGCTGCTCTCCGCGAACAGCAGCGGCAGACAGCGACGGCAGACCCGTATGCGGAACTGGCCTGTATCATCGACCTCGGTGAAACCGTCGATATTCATCCCTTGCGAAAGAAAGATGTGGCAGAACGTATCGGACGTTGCTTCGACCGACTGGTATTCAACAAAAAGGTTACCCTCTCGCCCGAGGTAGTTGCCAGCGAAGTACAAGGAACCAACGTTGTACTGACCTTTGACCAGCCGCTTTGCAACGGTGATATCCTCGATGTGGAGTTGGCTGGTGACGATCGTCGCTTCCAAAATGCCAAGGCTACGGCAGAGGGGACAAAACTGACCATTTCATCGAGCATCCCCACCCCACGATACGTCCGCTACGCCTGGAAGGACAACCCCCTCCGTGCCAACCTTCGCGGCACCAACGAACTGCCCGCAGTGCCGTTTGAGCGGAAACTATAGACATTCCCGCATCATCAGAACAAAAACGGTAATAATTTTACAAATAAACTTTTATTTTGCTGGATTTTCACTACCTTTGCAGCGGCTTGGAGACAAATCGTCAAGTCGTAGATTAAAATGAAGTTGAAGAATACAGCATTTCTTGCTTTTCTGCTCTCAGTTTCCGTGACAGCCGTGGCTGATGACGGGAAACTGACAGGCAGCGTTATTGGAACCTTGGAAAGCGTCGATTACGCCAGCTCCCAACAGTCAACAACCGTCAACACCCGGGCGATGGCCTTCGACGGCAACCTCAACACCTTCTTTGCCTCGTGGGAGCGTAGCTACACCTGGACCGGACTGGACCTTGGCTCACCGCATGTCATCACGAAGGTGGGCTGGTCGCCACGTAATGACGGACTGGGTGAGGGGCGTGTTGTCTTAGGAGTCTTCGAAGGAGCCAACCGCGAAGACTTCATGGATGCCCTGCCTATCTATATCATTAAGGAGAAAGGCACCATCGGCCAGATGTCCTATGCCGACACCGACTGTTCACGCGGATTCCGCTACGTCCGCTACGTGGGACCGTCGGATGCCCGCTGTAATATTGCCGAACTGGAGTTCTACGGACACGAAGGCGTTGGCGACGACTCACACTTGAGCCAGCTGACCAACCTGCCCACGGTGAGCATCCATACAGAGAATGGCGTCATACCCTATGACAAGGAGAACGACATTCCATCCCAGATTGCCATTATCTCCAATGGCGGAAGCAAACTGTTGTACCAACCTGGCGGCGTACGCGAGCGCGGCAATGCCTCACGTACCTTCCCCAAGAAGCCCTACCGCATCAAATTTGACAAGAAGCAGAATGTGCTTGATGCTCCTGCCAAGGCCAAGAAATGGACGCTCATCAACAATTACGGTGACAAGACGCTGATGCGCAACCTGCTGGCTTTTGAACTGAGCCGCCGCATGGGTATGCCCTATACTCCTTATGGAACCGCTGTCGATGTTCTGCTCAATGGTGAATACAAAGGCTGTTACCAGCTGTGCGACCAGGTGGAGGTTAATCCGGGTCGTGTGGAGATAACAGAGATGACACCCGACGACAACTCAGGCGAGACACTGACCGGAGGCTACTTCATTGAGGTGGATGCCTACGCCTATCAAGAGACCTCCATGTTCACTTCGAACAATGGAAACCCCGTCACTATCAAATCGCCTGACGAAGAGGAAATCACCGAAGAGCAACATGAATACATACGTCAATACTTTAACCAGATGGAAAGCAACTGGCAGACGTACCTCGACCTTAACACCTTCCTGCGTCACTTCCTGGTGGGTGAACTTTCAGGCAATACCGACACATACTGGAGTACCTATATGTATAAGAAACGAGGCGATGAGAAGATCTATACCGGCCCTGTATGGGACTTCGACCTCGCCTTTGAAAACGACTCCCGTACCTACCCTATCATGAACAATTCGGACTACATCTATGCTACGAAGGGCAGTTGCGCCGGTAACATGAGACAGTTTGTTGACAAGATTGTAAAAATAAACGCTCCTGCCAAGAGCCAATTATTGAATATCTGGGAAGAAGTACGTCAGGGAGGACTTACTGAGGAGAACATGACCAGCTTTATTGACCAAATGGAGCAGACACTGCAGCAGTCGCAAATGCTGAACTTCCTGCGCTGGCCCATTTTACTCCAGCAGGTTCACCTAAACCCACGCTCCTGGGGCAGCTACACCGCCGAAGTGCAGAACGTACGCAGGTATATGAAGGAACGCATTGCATGGATGGACAACAAGCTGGGCTATACCTACACACCCTCTACGTCCATCAGCACTCGAATGGCTGACAATGAGCCTGCCGTCATCTACGACCTTTCCGGCCGACTCATGTCTGCAGACGCTCTACCCAAAGGCATCTACATCGTCCGTCAGGGCTCACAGGCTCGTAAGGTAGTTATTGGGAATTAAGTTCCCGCAACCGCTCATGCGCCTGGTCGATGATGGCCAGTAGCTCTTCGACCTTGGTGGCACGAAGCATGGCAATGCGCGTCTGACGGAAGTCGGGAATACCCTTGAAGACAGGACTGGCAGCCAAGTGACGACGGGTATGCAGAATGCCGCGATACTCGTCAATGCGTTCCACATTGATGCTGAGCTGCTCCTTCAGCACACTGATTTTCTCATCCAACGACAGTTCCCGGCGGGAGAAAATCCACGGACAGCCAAACGTGGCACGGCCTATCATGACACCATCGACACCATAGGTATCGAAGGCAGCATCAGCCTCAGCCAATGAATGGATATCGCCATTGCCGATGATAGGGATGGTAATACGCGGATTGCGCTTTACTTCGCCTATCAACGTCCAGTCTGCCTCTCCCGTGTACATCTGGCTACGCGTTCGACCGTGGATCGTAAGCGCCTGGATGCCACAGTCCTGCAGCTGCTCTGCCAATTCCGTAATGATAAGCTGCTCATGGTTCCATCCCAGCCGCGTCTTCACGGTGACTGGCACATGGACGGCCTTTACCACCTCTCGCGTAATCTCCAACAGCAGCGGGATATTCTGCAGCATGCCGGCACCGGCACCCTTGCCCGCCACCTTCTTGACAGGACAGCCGAAGTTCAGGTCTATCACGTCAGGGTGCGCCTCTTCCACGATACGCGCCGCCTCCACCATCGATGCCACGTCACGTCCGTAAATCTGTATGCCTACGGGGCGTTCCTCGTCGCTGATGGTCAGTTTCCTCACCGTGCTGTTGACATTACGCACCAGGGCCTCGGCCGACACAAACTCCGTATAGACCATTGCAGCCCCGTAGCGCTTGCACAGCAGACGGAACCCGATGTCGGTCACATCCTCCATCGGTGCCAGCAGCAATGGGCGTTCGCCCAAATCAATTGTTCCTATCCTCAATTTTCAATTATCTATTAACAATTATCAATTAATTAAGTGGTACGTTCCACCCGCCAACGACTTGATGACACCCTTCATCTCCATTTGGAAGAGCAGGGCCGTCAGCTGACCGATGGGAATACCCGTCTTCACGCTGATGACGTTCAGCTGCAGGTCGTTGGTCTGCTGCAACAAGGTGACTACCAGTTGCTCCTCTGGTGTCAGGTCGGGAAACAGCTGGCGTTCCACAGCCTGTGGCTGATTGCCGCCTACGGTCTGCCAGCCAACTGCCTCCAGGAAGTCGGCGGCAGAGGTGATGAGGGCAGCCGTGTTATTCCTGATCATTCTGTTACAGCCCTCTGAATAGGGCATGCCCACCGAACCCGGGAAGGCGAATACGTCACGTCCATACTCCTGCGCTATGCGACAGGTGATAAGCCCACCGCCCTTGATGGCGCTCTCCACGAGGACTGTAGCATCCGAAATACCCGCCACGATGCGGTTACGCTGCCTGAAGTTGTTGGGCAATGCTTCCGTCTGACTCATGTACTCCGTCAGCAAGCCACCCTGCCTGACCATGCGGACGGCATCGTCACGATGACGGGGCGGATATATCTGGTCCAGTCCGTGAGCCAGCACGCCAACCGTCTCATAGCCCTGTTCAAGGGCGGTACGGTGCGCACAGATGTCGATGCCATAGGCCAGTCCGCTGACAATGAGAACCTGCGGGCACTGCTGGCGCAGGTCTGCAATGAAGCGGCGTACCAGGTCCTGACCGTAGCTGGTGCAGTGGCGCGTACCCACCATGTCAACCACATAGCGCTGGTTGAGGTCAGCCTCTCCTTTATAATACAGCACGATGGGGGCGTCGGGACAATCGCGCAGGCGCTGCGGATAGTCGGCATCCTGAAGGGTCAGTACCTTGATGCCGCCTTTGGCTATGAAGTCCATCTCGGCTGCCGCACGCTGCAGGGCCTCGTCCCAGTTCTTCATGGCCTCACGCAGTCGTGGGGTTGTATCAGCCACGGCATCGCCAATATCGTTGCGGTGCTCATAGACCGCCTGTGCGCTACCCATCGTCCGGTACAGCTGCAGGGCCATGGCAGCGTTGAAACCCGTCATGCGCGACAGGGCTATGGCATAGTACTGCTCGTTATTCATACTGCAAGATACTTTTCAAACGCACGGTCATACTCTTCACTCTCTCCCAACTTGCCGTTAATCAGGCACACCAGCATGATGTCGCCCTTGAAACAGAGGGTCTCGTCGGAGGCTCGGTAGATGTCCTGGTGGAAGATGTACTTAAACCCGTCCTTCTCCAACCACAGCCGCGAGATAAACTCGTCGTCACAGCGCAGCGGTGTCTTGTACTGCAGTTTCATACGTGCCACCACGGCATCAATGCCGCGAGCGTGCATCTCGGCAAAGCTCAGTCCGCAATGCTTCAGGAACAGGTGGCGCGTGTGTTCCGTGTAGTGCAGGTAGTTGGCATTATTGACAATGCCCTCAATGTCGCACTCATAGTCGCGCACCTCCATTCGTGCTTCAAAAACATACTTTCTCATTATTTCCTTTTTAAATACTCATATCCAAAGCGACAGCGCAGACAGTCCTTGCGGTCACAATACTCATTCTTCAGCTGGATGAGTGCCTGCGAGTCGCCGGCATTCTTGACCTCCAGGCCACACTCCTGCCACATACGGATAATGTAATTGTTCTCAGCCTTCAGCTGCTCCAGTAAGTCGAAGGCCCGGTCGCACAGCTGCTCCTTCGAGGCATGGCGTCCGTAGGCAAAGAGCATCGGTATGGCGGTGTTGATCATCAGCAGATTGATGGAGAAGGGCGACAGTTGCTTGGTGTTCAGGCCACTGGTGGAGCCGAAGGTGTAGTGCGTTTCCCAGTAGGGTGTCACGTGGGTACGCATCATCTCCTGCAGTTCCCCGATGGTCTGGCACTCTATGAGCCTCGACAGGTTTGCCTTGCGCTCGTAGTAGAGGTTGGCCAGCTGCGAGATGCGGATATGGGGGAAGTTCTGGGGACGGAGCCTCAGAAACCGCCACAGACGGCTGTCCATCGGCTGCAGCGAGAACTTATGTGCCAGATACTGGTACTCGTTGCGCAGCTTGGCAAAGTAGCCCTCGTTCAGCGCATCCTTCTGGTAGTGTTCCGGCACGGTGTCCAGCTCCAGCAGTCCCGCCTGCCCCATGAAGATAGCCTCTATCTGGAACAGGTCGTCGCGGTGCTTGCCTACAGCCGACAGGGGGATATGGTAAGCCCACTGCTCGAAGGCATCGCCATTGATGCCGAATCCGTAGTTACGGGCCAGCGTCACGAAGTAAGCATCCTCCCACGAGCCGTTACAGCGGTCTGCCCTCCGGCTGATGTCCTGGGTCTTGCGCTCCAGACGCTCCGTCTGCAGGGCTGCCATCCAGGCGTGGACAGTCAGCGCCGACAAGTCAGGAATGATGCGGTAGCAGGGCGGATACTGGTCGGTTTTCAGCAATTCCTCGTAGTGCTGCCTCACCTGTTCGGGCACGTCCAGCTGCAGCTGTGGCACCACCTGACCGTTGGTGGTCTGCACCTCCGCGTCTATGATGCTCGCCACGTGCAGCACCGTGTTGTCGTAGGCCGAGTCGTGGTCGTGCCCATGCCGGTACCAGTCGCTCGCACGGTCGTGAATCTCCACGTTACCCACCCACAGCGTGCCGTCAATCTTCACCTTGGCGTTGAAGAAGTCGGGTCCTGCATTGCGGTTTTGCAGTCCCACGTCGATGACCTCCACCGTCCGTCCGTCGGTCGTAGTGAGTTCATGCAGCGGGAACATCTTGTGCTTCCATACATAGTGTAACAGCAGCTCCATCATCCTTTGTTCTGTTTTGCGTTTGTGCAAAGGTAATCATTTTTTTGGACTATTCTCAAGGTTTTCACAAATTTATTTTGGTGTTTTTGGAAATAATCCCTACCTTTGCCGCCCTCAATTTCACATCAGAATGAACCGAATGAAACATCAGATTACGCTTTGGACCCTAGGCACAAAAGCCCGCAAAGTCATCGTCAAGTGACAGCAGCGCACACGTGCTCACAAAACGTCACCCTGGCCAATAAAATATCCATTATCATTTTGTGATAATCAAATTAATTTGTACCTTTGCAGGTGACAACGATGGTTCCCCTTCGTCTCCTGTCATCAGGAAAGAAACACCGAACAGAAGGGGTTACACCGCCCGCTGTGTTCCTGTTTCCCCCACCCTTTCTCCCCGTCACCCCGGCAGTTTCTCCCCGTTTCCCCGGGGGTTTCTCCCAGAGAGACGGCACCTCTCTGCCTGTCTCTATTCTGCATAACGTCGGTTCTGCTGTGCACTTAGTGAGCACTTTTACAAATAAATATTTTGAGATACGGAGAAATGTTGTTATATTTGCAGCGAAATCAGGACTGACAGGACTCTCTTATGGTTTAATTCGTAAAGTTAGCTGATTATGAATAGATTGAAAGTGCTCACTGGAACCGTCCCCATGATTCGCTGTATCAACCACGGTCTGAAGGCCAAGGGCGGTATGGGTAAGAGCCAGGCTGAGGAGAAGAAGGCTGTCGAGTGCGGTTACTGGCACCTGTGGCGTTACAACCCCGCTCTGGCAGAGGAAGGCAAGAATCCGTTCTCACTCGACTCTAAGGAGCCCAACTGGGAGAACTTCCACGACTTCCTGCTCGGTGAGGTTCGCTACCTGTCTGTCAAGAAGGCTTATCCCAACGAGGCCGAGGAGCTCTTCGCTGAGGCCCAGAAGATGGCCCAGCTCCGCTACAAGTCTTACGTCCGCAAGACGCAGGAGAACTGGGAGGATTAGTGAGCGTAATGCCAAGCTTGCTTGAGCATTACCGAACGTACGAGTAGTCATGACGAAGTCATAACTGGGAGGATTAATCCCCTACTCTATTATATTAAAGAGGTGGAACCACAATGGTTTCACCTCTTTTTCGTAAAACGTACTTTTTCATAGAAAGAGTGTAGAAAAATGTATTAATCTTATGAATGTTATATTATTCCCTACTATAGTGGATATAAAGAGCCAATAGCGTCATAACAATCAAAGACTAAAAGCAAATGCTATTTTAGAATAACAAATCATTCAATTTAACATCTTCAGATACGACAGCGACTTGTCCCTATAGCAATGTTCGACATTCTTGTTTACGTCTTTTTTATTATTGGAAATAAAAGTTATAAAAATTATAATAAACTTGATAATAAACACCTAATTTTTGAGTTACATAGTTAAAAAATGAATAATTAAGCGTTTTTCTTATTATAAATTTTGAAATTTCCGATTAAATGTGTATATTTGCACCATAATTGCAAATTTAACAAGTTCGTCACTCAAATTTTTGGATTAAACTTATAAATTATGATTTTAGATTTTACGATATCTAATTTTAGATCTATTAAAGAGGCCCAAACAATTTCGTTTGAAGCTACAGGCGACACCCATCTTGAAGACTATTATGTTGTCCATAAGGATAAATATAGAGTGTTAAAAATCGCCACAATCCTTGGTGCCAATGCATCAGGCAAAAGTAATGTGGTAAGAGCATTTAGCATGTTCCACGACTTAATATTGGAGCCTTGCAAGAATAAGACTTCCAATATTGAGTATGACAAGTTCGCATTAGATACCAATTTGACTAATACAGACTCTATTATGATAGTCAATTTCCTTTGCGGCGAACAAAAGTATTACTATGAGGTCCATTTTAACAATAAGGCAGTTACATATGAATTATTGAAAAGGCATCCTTTTGGAAATCTTAGAGAGCATAAAGTTTTTGAACGAACTACTGATTTGGAATCTGAGGTCTCGTCCATTAAGTGGGGTGATAATTATAGATCAGTTTCTAATAGCCGTGATTTGACATCAAATTTGATACATAATAGAACCGTTTTTGGTGCATTCCAGAATACTAACGTAAATATTCCATGGATGAAAGAAATTGTAGATTGGGTTGATTCTTACATTCTTCCGCCTATTTTGCCTTCAGAACAACATATATATGAATATGTTACGAAAAAGATAATTGAGAAAGAAATTGATAAAAATACGGTTGCTTCGCAGCTAAAAAAAGCTGATGTGGGGATTTCTGACTTTCTTATTGAAAAGGAAACCAAAGATATTCCAAAAGATTTAGTTAATATGATTTTGTCAGCTGATGATATTCCTGAAGAACTTAAGAATAAGGTTAAGACAGATCCCACAACAGAGGATTTTAAAATACGCCTCATTCATAATGGTTCACAAGGAGGTGTTCCTTTTGATTTCAATGAAGAGTCAAGAGGTACTCAAAGATATTATGAATTAACGGGCATTTTGATAATGCTTGTTAATGAGTCACATTTTGTTGCTATTGATGAATTAGAATGTAAATTACATCCTGATTTGTACGAACATTTTATAGCTACATTTCTGAATAATGCGAAAGAGTCCCAAATGGTTTTCACAACTCATATGAGAGAATTTTTGGGAGATAAAGATATGTTTAGAGATGATTCTGTGTGGTTGACTGAAAAATCTGATAATGGTGCAACAGATTTGTATTCTTTGAATGATTTTGGAAGCGATGTTCTTCGAGATTCGACTAGCCGCTATAATGTATATCGTGCAGGTAGACTTGGTGCGGTTCCTAGATTACAAGATACATATTTAGAATCCACTAATAATTGTACAGATAATGGCTAGAGAAAGTAAACAAAGGAAAGCAAAAGAGTCTATAGCTCTAGTCGTCGATGGTAAGGATGAAAAGTGGTATTTTGAAAGAGTAAAAGCCCATTATCCATGTAATGCTCTCAAGACGACAAAAATAAAACCAGAGTTGCCTGAACGAAAAAAAGTTCAAGAATTATTTGATTTTGCAAAAAACAAGTTAATTGAGGGGTACACTTTTGTTGTACTCATAATTGATATGGACGAACTTTTAAAAGATTCACGAGAATTTGCAAAATTTAAAGAGTTGTATATAAAATATAATTTAGCAAGAGAGAACAAACTTGTTGGTCGTCAGAAAACAAGTTATGATTGGATGAAGAAGATACTTGTAATTATTAACAATCCATGTTTGGAATATTGGTATCTTTTACATTATCGCAAAACAACGAAATTTTATCCTGATTATTCATCATTGTATCAAGAACTTCGTAGAATTCCAGAGTTTTCACAGTATGAAAAATGTGAAGCCTATTACAACAATCACCCGGACATATATGAAAGACTTGAGAAAAATAATGGTCTTGAAAATGCGAAGAAGAATGCCATACCATTTGACCCAGATCTCTGTGATAGTCAAGGGTGTTCAGAAATGAACCTCATATTTGAATATTTTGACAGACTATAATATTAGAGTCACATGTAAAGTGATGTAATATCTCTCCCCTACTTCCTACCATTCTGCAAAATCCTGTACTTTGTGGAAAGGCTACGGGTAGGCGAACGTAGTTCGGGAATGCGGATGGCCTCTTGGGTGATGCCCATGATGCGAAGGACGTCCTTGTCTTCCAAGCCCATCTCGTAGAGAATGAGGAAGAAGGTGTTGTGGGCGGTCTTGGGGGCGTATTTCTTCTGGATGCGACTGTAAGCGGGGATGTCGATGGCTTTGTAGTAGTCGATGAAGCATTTGTAGTCGTCATTCGACCAACCCGAAATAGTGACGTCGGCCTTGATTTTGTTAACATGAAAGAAAAAACTGAAGAATTATTGGTTCATCAATAATTCTAAGACATTGGCTCTTTTACTTTGCCTGTTACGTCTAATTCCTCTCGCTCCTTTATCCAGCAACAAACGGTTTCCAAGAGCAGATTCTGGGTAATCAGAATACTCAGGCACATAAAGTGGTTTGCTATCAATCAAAGTACGGAGTCCTGCATCAATACTACCTCCAGTGAGTCCAGCCTCTACAACAACCATCGAATCACTAAGTCCGATAATAGTATTATTGCGGTTCATAGCCCGATCCACAGACCATTTGTCTTTGGGAAGATATTCACTAATAACAAGCACCCGAGTCCAATCCCAGACATCTTTCATTTCCTGTCTTACATAAAAGGAACTGATACCATTAGGAAGAACAACTATTGTACTTCCACCAGACTTAAGTGCAGTATAGTGTGCTTCTTTATCCACTCCCTGGGCATAGCCGCTAACAATAGTTACATCTTTCTCTATCGACAGTTGTTCTACACAATCTCTAGTAATCAAGATTCCTTTATCTGACACTTTGCGTGAACCACTAAACCCTATTTTTCTGTTGGAAAGAAGATTTATATTTCCAATCATTGATAGTACGGGTGGAGTATTTAATTTCAACAGAGTTTTTAGAGCTGTGGGATAACTTTTGTCAAGTACTGTATTAAAAAGTACATCAAGACTCTTTATCTTCAATCCTTCTACCTTTTCATAGTGTGAATAGTATTCTGCTTTTTGTTCGGCCGAAAGAACTGACAACAACCAATCTTCGAGCCTCCACATTCCTATCTGCTGTGTGTAGGATAACAACTCCTTATTGGTGCGCACCACACCAAAACCTTTAATTTTCATAAAACTATAAATAGCCTGCACATCCTTTATCTCACACATATTCTTTCATTTTAAACTATTTATTGCTCAACGACTTTACAAAGCACAACCCAAATACTTTTCTAGCGCCAGCTTCTTTCAATTTCATAGCCACATACTGTAGTGTTGTTCCCGACATATACAAATCATCTACCAATATTATATCTTTGCCTTTGATATCTGTTCCATCGGTAATACAGAATCCAGACTTTTTTAATATTTCCAACTTATCTGTGCCATCGGCATTCTTAAGGCTTTCGGTTTTTGATTTCCATTCTACAGCACTTGAAATGTTTTTACCATTAAATTGTGATAGTTTTTCAAGAATACTTATCGGAAGATTCTGTTCTCCTGCTTTAGTCGGTGGGACTGCACAAATACAATCAGCATTTTTATATAGTGGATTATTTCCAATGAATTCATCAACAAGAGTCGCAAGTTGATCAATAGCCTCCCTATTGTACTCATATTTTGCTTTTTTTTCCAGTAATCCAACAGGAGTATGAGTCACCATGTCATCCTCAAAGTTCAAAGATAATGCCACAGAACAATCAAGTAGGTCTCTTAAAAAAACCACATCAGAGTATGACGAGATAAACGAAGTAACTTTATTATAATCCTCTGCAGAAAGTTTACTATAATATTTCCCTTTTTTTGACTTCCGCAAGATAACACTCGTCTGTTCTTTAAGCAATGTTCCAATAGATTCTCCAAATGGCACTGTCAGCATATTTTCGCCATCGCTCGTTTTCCATAGAGGATGTTTCTGAATTCTAGAGAAACAAATCCTCTTAGCATTAGTATCTGCAACAAAGTCATGGATTTTATCCTCTGTTATCAACTTTGTTCCGAATAAAAAATTGAAAAAACTTATATTCATAAACGATGTCCTTTTTTATCTCTACTAAAACGGCTTTAAATAGTAGCACATTGTTATTATTGCAAAAGTAGTGATTTACCCTCAATCAAGCCTTATCTCTTATATATTATTTTTCTTTTTTAACTATTTATCTTTCTCACTCAGACGCATAACAAGAAAGAGGACTTTGAAGTCCTCTTTCAATATATATAGTTTATACGAATATTCAAAGACGGGACTCGAACCCGCACATCCTTATTAAGGATACCAGATTCCAAATCTGGCGTGTCTACCAATTCCACCACTTTGGGATGTTGATGCAAATATACATATTTTATTTGTAACATCCAAATTATTTTATACTTTTTTTCAATATTTATAAATATTCTGCTATTTGTGTCACTGATTTCATTTCTATACGATTTTTACCCTATTCCGAGAGATGCCATATTTTGTCTTATTCGCAAAGGAAAAAATGATTCGGAAGGAACGGCAAATTTATGGCTTTTATACAATTTCGGATAATTTGGGGGTTATTTCTGTCGCTCATTCTTGCATCCCTTTAGGAGAAGGTCTTTCCCAATTGCCTGCTTTTTCTTGATTATCATTTCGTATCTTGACTTTATCTAAGATACTCACGTTGACTTTGTCTTCCTCTGTCACGACTCGGCCAAACAAACAAGTTTGATGGCGCTCGCTGTTCCATCGGTTCGAGAAAACTCAAAATTCTCTTGGTTTTCCGCTCACTTAATCGTATCTTTGGCGTTGCCGAAGATACTTGCGTTCGACAATGAAAACAAAATTCTTGATTTTGTTTTGCATTGTACTCACTTATTCGTATCTTTGCAGACATGAACAGACTTCACCTCATCCTAGCAATCCTGTGCTGCATGCTGCTATGCGCCTGCGGACACCGGTACGATGCCCGTCTGACAGCCATAGATAGCATCATCGAAGACCATGCCGACAGTGCCCAGGTGCTGTTAGAAGCGTTCGACACATCGGACGCCTCCACAGCCAACCGCATGTATCACCGCCTGCTTCTTGTCAAGGTCAGTGACCACCTCGACCAGTTAGATGCCACGACAGAGGAGGCGGAGCAGTTGGTGACATACTTCGAGGACGATGGTGACGAGCACCTGCTTCCCATAGCCTATTACTATGGTGGCCGTATCTGTGCAGAAGCCGACAATGTGCCACAAGCCCTCGACTACTTCCACAAGGCAGAGATCCTTCTGACTGATGACCATAGCCTACCCATGCCTAAAGGCGACAGGGACAAGTCCTTGCTGAGTAAGGTATATAGCCAAATGGGCTATCTGTTTGTCTATCGTAACATGTATGAAGAAGCACGCCGATGCTCTCAAAAGTCATACGAACTTGACAAGGCCATCCGTGATACCGTTGGCATGATCTTTAATCTTCGGGACATCGGTATTTCCTACAAATGGGCGGACAAAGAAAGGGAAGCCTTGCCCTATTTCTACAAAGCAAAACATTTAGCAGATGAAGTGCAAGATGTGTATATGCAATATAATATCGATATGCAGTTATCAAGTACGTATCTTGATCTCAACAAATTGGATTCTGCCAAGAAATACGGCTTACCTCTAATAAATATAATCGGTCAAATCGATAGTGTTCCTATACTATCTATTCAGACCGAGATATATTATAAAACCAATTTAACTGATTCTGCAGAACATTTTTCACAGTTACTACAAAAATGCTCAAGACTGGATGCCCAGTGTCAAGCCCATCAGATGCTAACAGAAATATATCTAAAAAAGAATCGTCCACAAGAAGCGTTACAGCATTATCGGGAATACCAAGAATTAAAGTACCAAATAGACAAAGCCAACAGTACCGAGGAAATTGCCCAGGCCAATAGTGCCTATAACTACCAGAAGAAAGAAGCCGAGAACTACGAACTCAAAATAGAGAACGACCACAAAGAGAAGATTCTCTTAATGACAGTTGCAGCCATCATCGTGCTTGTTCTGGTTTTCTTCCTCCTTTTCAACCGCTATCGTCATAGGCAGGCTACTAAACTGAAGGAACTTGAGCGCATCAAGAATGACCTGTTCCAACAGTCTGAAGAGTATCGCCAGCAAAGCCGACAGCGAATTGCTGAACTGGAGGTTCAGTTGCAAGTTGCCGGCACTGCCAACGATGACCTGAGGCAACAGTTAGAGAACGAGAAGGGCAAGTTAGAAGCCTCTCTTGAAATGGCCATACTGAAAGAGCGGGAATCCAAACAATCCTTGCAAATCATTAGAGATTCTAATGTTTATGGTCGCATACTTCGCCTGACTAACGAGGGTTCACCTCAAACAATCTCCGATGACGATTGGCAGGAACTGGCTACTGTCATCAATCAAGAATGTGATGGCTTCACCCAGAGACTATATGGACTCTGTGGTAAAATGTCAGAACTGGAATATCGTGTTTGCCTCCTGATAAAAGCAGACACCGACTTGAATAAAGTGGCTGAAATTCTCATCAAGGCCCAACCAACCATTTCCACGACACGTAGTCGTTTGTATCAGAAAGCCTTTGGTAAGAAAGGTAGTGCCAAGGACTGGGATGCCGTCATAAAAGCACTTTAAAACCTGGTATTCAGGAATTTACTGTACTTTGTAAAAACTTTGCAAACCAAAATGCAAAGTTTTTGCAAAGTAAATTCTTTTGGTAGCATTTCTGTCATGCATAATTTTGTAGCCGATTTTTTATTAACACATTTAAACAAAATTATGTTATGAAGAGATTAGTATTAATTTTAGTAATGATTTGCTCATGCATAGGCATGTATGCGCAAGAAGAGATGATTCTAAAAAGGAAAACGACAACTACGGTTACTGGTCAGCACAAGAGCCCAGACCTGTTTCCTACAGTCTCTTACGATGACAGTCATGTGTATGTCGTTGCGCCTTTCCTGATTGAGAGTGCTACCATTATTATCTGTAATGAGGATGGCGAGGTGATTTACAGCACTGCAACCCCCATCAGTACGGAACCCACTACCTTGTATCTGCCGCAATATGTCTGCGAGGAACGTTACAGCCTTGAGTTGGTGTATGGCACTATGGACTTAATAGGATTTTTTTAACTGAAATATGTCAAAGAAGATTTTAATATTACTATTGGCAATAACATCCTTTGCCTCCGTTGCTTATATTATTGTAAGATTCGAAGAGCGAAAACATATACTAAGTATCTATCAGGTAAAAACAGATTCATTAGAAAAAGCACTTTCTTCCACTCAATATCAACTGGCTGATTATCGAGACAGAATGAAGATTGGTTACGAAAATGAAGCGACAATGATAGATAGTAGGACTATTGTAGTTGTTGACGGCAAAGAAAAACAACTGTTGGCTTTCAAAAGGAAATGCCTTTTTGTCAGAATCTCTACATCCAACTGCTGGAGTTGTATAAAATCAATTTCAACTTACATCAATAATCATGTAGATAGAGATATAAATATTGTTTATCTTATGGATGCGCCAATAGTTAGTATAGCTTCAGACTTAATAACATACGCAGAATTAAAAAGACCCGTGTATTTAACAAAAAGAGAAATAAACCTTCCTGTTGAATCTATAGGTGAACCATATATGTTTTACATAAATGAGAAAGAAATGGCATGCATGGTTTTAATGCCAATTAAAGGAGATGATTATTTACTCGATTTATATTTTAACACATTAAAAAACAAAATCAAATGAAAAAATTATTTAGTTATTTTGGAGTGACGTTATTCGTCGCACTCCTATTGGGAAGTGCAGTTGTTGCATGTAGTAATGATTCTGATATCATATCAGAACAAACCACGAAAAAAGAATTGAAAAACCTTCAAGGTTATTTCGAGACAAGTAATTACACTGTTTTCTTAAAACAAAACGATTTAACAGGTGATAACTTGCAGTTGGATAATATTGCGATTGAGTCCTTTAATGATAAAGGAGCAGATGTATATATAATTCCAGTTGAAAAAAATAATAAACTCATTGGGAAATTACATGTAATTACGTATCGTGAATCATATAAAACAATTTATGAGGATTGGTCTGATGCTACAGAAGAAAAAAACAATGGAACAGTAAAAGTTTCAACTGGCGAAGGCGAATACATTGCTACATTAAATGTTATGCGTAAAGATGGAAAAGTGATTTCCCAAATAGAAGATGTAGCAGAACTTAAAACAACAAGAGCCGATGGCGAAAGTTGGTGGGGATGCACAACCAGATTCTATTCCGAAGCAAAGAAAGCCTGTGGTACTAAAAGTTCCTGTGAATTCTTGTGTGATATATCCGATATAGTGGCAAGAATACCAGGACAATGTACAATTTCTGTTGCTACTGCAGCAGCAATAGCATGTGCGATTTATGGATAAAAGAAAATCAGTAATACTGTCCACCTTACTTGGATTGGTTCTCCCATTTGGAAACATCTGGGGGCCGCTCCTTGTAAGATGTGACAGGAAGGAGCAGCGGAAATACCGTCGTTCCATCGTGTGGTCCGAGTTAGCCATAACCGTAGTTTCCTTTATTATCGGAGTCGGTGTAATCGTGGTATGGATGAAAGATATTGTACAAATGAATGACCCCAAGCCCATAAATAGTATGATTTTAATGTGTCTGTTTTTCGGCTTTTCTGGTCTGGTCGTATTATTTGCATTAGGAAATATCTTGTACTTACATTTGAAAAGGGAATAACGGAGCCCACGTTGCAAGGAACGTCAAGTACATGACAGGATTTGAGTAAAATGCGGTGGAACGGAGATGCCGTCATTAAGTCACTTCTGATTACCAACACTTTACTATGTTTTTGCAAAGTAATTTCTTTTGGTAGCATTTCTTTCATGCATAACTTTGCAGCCGATTTAAATAAACACGTTTAAACAAAATTATAAATAAGAATTGAAAGTATGGAAAAGTATTTGCTTACATTGTATATAGTTTACTATATTACATTGCCTATAGTTGCAAGGAACTACAAGGACATGGCGGTTTTTGACTACTATGCATTGATTCCGCCTGTGCTGGGTTTGCTCTACTTCGGCTATAGAACGTACATCCATTACAGCAGGGCAGAGAAGTATTTGAAGTGCCTTGTTGTATGCCTGTTGTCCATCCTTATCATCGTTCTGAATTATTGGATATATCTTTAAGGATTGTCGGGACGGTTGACTTTCCCCTTCGGGCCGTCGAGCTAAACCTTCTTTGACCTGAAGGTACAAAGCGGCAGAGCCGAGCGCCGGTGAGCACTTTTACAAATAAATACTTTGAGATATAGAGAAATGTTGTTATATTTGCAGCGAAATCAAGACTGACAGGACTCTCTTATGGTTGAATTCGTAAAGTTAACTGATTATGAATAGATTGAAAGTGCTCACTGGTCCCCTGGTCTATTGAAAAAAATTATCTTTGCAGAATATGAAAGAGATAGAACGATTCTTAAACCATTTATATTATGCAGCTTATTGCATGACCGCATGGATTGCATTTGTGCCAACAAGAAAACGGGTGGAATATGAAAGAAGCATTGAATTAGTATGGGTACTTCATGGATTAAGTTATTTCTATATTGTTGATGTTGTGTTACTTCTTAAATTACTAGGTGATTATGTAAGTGGAGATATTGTTACCTTATTAGGGGTTCACAATTTCACCTTTTTTTTTCTTTTATTATTTGTGGTAATTATCCTTATAGACTTCTTGATTTTTCATTATTTCGTTTATCGCGGAAAGAAATATATAAAATACTGCAGGGAGTTTGAAAAGGAATCAAGATTGACGAAGATGATGTGGAGTCTATTTATAATACTTTTGTATGTCATCGCAGCTCTTCTATTAATTTTTATTTTCAATTTTGGGCAATTATACATAGCCAAACCTATATAAAAGGTTAGAACAAATAAACAGATAAAGGTGCAATGATGAAAAAACGGATTGTAAACTATGTGGTGGTAATCTTGGCAGCCATACTGTTAGCCTCCTGTACCCCTCGTGTGCTGACAGACATCACCATGAGCTATCCAGCACGGAGCGTGGAGGAGGTGAAGGTATATGATGTAGGAGACACGGTACCGAACTCCGCCGTTGCCATTGGAAAGGTAGCCGTGCTGGATCGTGGACTGACAACAAACTGCGGCTATGACCGCATGCTGGGATTGGCCAAGGAGCGTACGGCCGAGAATGGCGGTAACGGACTGTTGCTGACCGAGCACAGGAAACCGAGTTTCTGGGGCAGCAGCTGTCACCAGTTGATGGGTACGATGTTCCTGATTGACGACACGACTATTGACCCGACAAAACCCAATGCCGCCATGGAGGGTGTCAGACTGGCAGCTGAGGAAGCCGAACGGCAGCTGAGGGAGCACCTGCTGCCAGCAAACAGTTTACGACTGAACGTTGGCCCGTCGTGGATAACGTCGGACGTAGAGACCTTTAGGGGGAACAGACATCCCACTGGTTGGGAGGTCGCAGTGGACTATGAACACCGCTGGCGCGGCGGCTTCGGCGTCGGAGCTAATTTTGCGATGTTTCATTCTTCGTATTCCATGGCCGATGACGGTGTCGATGGAAGCCTGTCGCTGTTCTATATTGGTCCCAGTCTGGTCTATGCCAGCAGACTCGGTAAGCACTGGGGCCTTGGATGGAATCTGGGCTTGGGCTATGCACGCGCAGACGATGTATTCATCAAGCAGAGCGGTGTAGGTTTCTTGTTGAAGGCCAGAGTGGAGTACTTGCTGAACGATCAATGGGGACTAGGACTTGACCTGAGCAACATCAGCAGTACTTTCAAGAAACCCGAAGGTGTTGAACTGCGTAAAAACGAGCGATGGGGCTTCAACCGCATTTCCTTACTGCTGGGCCTGCGCTGCTACTTCTAAAGAGACATCACTGTGTAATAAGAATAATTGGAATAGTATAAGTGAATCATGAGAAACGTCCCCAAATTTCTATAATGAGGTCCTTTTACATACTTACAAAATAATAGAAAGATGAAAAAAATAATAACGATTTCTGCTTTGATTATAACTTTTTCGGGAGTCTGCATGGCGCAATCCAAGCATAACGTTACTTTGACCCTTCACGTCAGTCCCTATATCAATGAGGAGGAGCAGATGGTGTATGTCCATCACACAGAAGATAATGAGTATATTATCGACGATTCGGCCAGGATTGTTCCAGGAAAGGATACCTATTTATTGAAAACCTATGTTCCTTATGAAGATGTCTTCAAGTTAACTTTTTCCAAACGAGGTCCGTTCAGACTTAATATTTTAGCTCATCCCAACGAAGAACTTGAATTGAACATAACTGAAGAGGATGACCGTCTAAGTGCCCGTTACAAAAGACTCGTCAAGGGTTCTCCTGAAAATGACTCCCTTGTTGTTTTTACCGAAACAAGTAATGAGTTTACCATGAGAAAACGTCACTTTGAAGATGCTATGGCCGTTTATGGAATCCCACATGAAAAGATTGATGAACTAGAAGATAGCCTTGTTGACAATGAACGGAAAAGTGTTGAATTCTTTAAATATACTGTTAGGCATTCTTCGTCACCTTATATTGCATGCCAATTAGCACATATTTTTTTGTGGAATATGGTCAGTGCAGAAGAATATAAGAATATAAGTAAGGCTTTATACCTACGTTTTACCAGTTACCCACCTGCTGAACAGGCATATTTGGAAATCGCACCTGCCCCCGCCTCTGACGAATCCAAAAGAACAAAAGCGTTTCTTCGAAAAATAGAACGTTCAAGAATCGCCATCAAGCGTGAGGCACTGAAGTCCGATACACTGAAGATCGGTGACCAGTTGAAAGTGACACTGGTTGACAGCCTTGGCCATACGACACCGCTTTCTGCTTTCCATGGCAAATATGTACTTGTAGAGCTTTGGGCCAGTTGGTGCCTGCCCTGTATCAAGGCCATGCCTAACATCCTATATGCCCAGCGTTTGTTCCAGAAAGACTTTGTCTGTTGCGCCGTCACCATTGACAAGTCTGCCACTCCTTGGAAAGAAAGCATCATTCGCAATAACCTACATGCCCTCCACCACTACAAGGCTACTGACAATAAAGGCAACTTGTATGAGGACATGAAACCACTGGCTTCTACTGGCACTATTCCCCGCAATATCCTGCTTGACCGCAACGGGCATATCATCGCTATAGACATCTATGGTGAACAACTTATTAAGAAACTGGAGGAACTGACAAAAGAAGGAGTGCAATGAGCCGGGGATTCCCTCTCTATACCCAGCATGATGTCATGGACTGCGGGCCGACATGCCTAAGAATGGTGGCAGCATACTATGGGCAGCATTATTCTGCAGAGTTCCTGGATCATGAGAACCGTCCCCAAATTTCTCAGGTAAATATAAATTGATAGATAACCGATTTGTTAAAATAAAATAGCGTATGCAAATAAACAATCTTTTTAAATGGGTATTATTAATATTGGGTATTGTCATACAGGTACATATGACATTGGACACCCAAGGTTTTTTCCACATGAACCCCATAGTGTTAGGATTGATGGCTTTGTCCTCGATTCAAGGTAATCGTATGATACTAGATATCATACTGCCAAACATATTATTCTTGACTGTACAATGCCTTATCACATTCTATATGTACAAATCTTTTTTTATAAATAAAGAAGAAAAGATTAATAAATATTATATGTGGTTCTTTGCATATACTATTTGCGTGGTTTTGGTGTCTATTGTCGAGAGTACTTTGTGGATACATTATGAGGAAATACTCGATACAATTAATGGTTTACCTATATCTGAACGGTATTTTAAGCACTATCATTACATGCAGGCCTTTAGAATGGTATGTGAACATTTTGTGTTACAACTTGTTTTTGTATTGATATGCGCATCGTATCATTATATCCAGAGAATAGTTACTGGTAAACAAAGACACGTAAAAAATGAAACAGAATTGTAAAATAGATAACACTTACAGTAATATGAAAAAGATTCTTTATATATTTTTCTTAGTAGGCTACACAATGTCCATCCACGCTGATGATATCGTCTTGAAAGACAAGAGTGATTCTCTTTCTTATGCATGGGGATTGGCTTATATTGGAGTCTTTGCAGGAAACACCGTTGAATATGTTGAAACGGAAGCAGGAAGGGAAGCATTTATAAAAGGCTTGGAACATCAAATTAATGAAAGACGCATTAATTCTCCTACTTTGAAATCATACTATGCTGGAACAATGCAGGCAGTTTTTCTTCTAAAAACAATTGAGCATAAGAAAAATTCATTTTGTATTGATGGATTAATTGAAGGAATAAAAGATGGCGCAGATGGTAATTACACCCAATTGGATACTCTTCAATGTAAAACATTTTTGTCCAATTACAAAACGCCTTCCGATGATGAAGAAATAAAGGATACTGCCAGCTTATGGAAAGCTTCTTATGCCTATGGTATGTTACGTGTATGTCCTGCGGAATTCGATGTTGCAATGACTGAATATGATGTTGCGCAGTCGGAACGTAGTGTTCAGGAATACGCCAATGGTCTCATAGCGATTCTTTCCGTTTATCATGCTCCTAAAGATTCATACGAATATGGACTTCAAGTCGGCACCTCTATTCTTATTGGGTATAAAGATGATAACCCATCTGTTAAAATAAATCCTCTAATCATGGTACAAGCACTTAAAGATTTCTTATTGCAACGGCCTCTCCTTATTCCAAGGGAACAGGCTGAGAGTTTTTTAGAGTTCCACTGAATCAGGGGACGGTCTGGTTTAGAATTCTTTAAGACAGAAGATGATGTTATATTCGAATAATGTTGTACCTTTGCATGTACCAATAACAACAGTCATGAACCAGGGGACTCCGGTGAGCACAATATAGAATAACGCATAACGTTATATATATTATGAAGAAAATGATAATAAAATCGGGATGCATATTGTTGGTACTTCTGTCACCAATATTATTTAGCTCATGTTTTCTCTTATGTGATACTAGACCCGTTATTATGCCTCAAGAGGGTTTTTCCTATTCTAGTAATATGTTTAAAGATGTAGCTTGTCAAATAGGAATAGAACGTGATCGCAATTCAGAAGGTAATCTGCAATTTTCTTTATGGCAATGCATGAAGGGAGACAGTTCTATGTCAATAAAACGAGATAATATCATTATTAGACACAAAGGACATGATACTCCCATAAAGGCATTAAGAATTCAAGACACCTCTAAATTCAGAAAATGGTGGAAGAAATATTGGATGAGAGAGAATAGGAGGGACTGGAAAAAAGTAAAGGAACATGATTTCTTTGGCTATGCATTTATGAAGATTGACTTTGATAGGGATATTGAACTAGGTGATTCTTTACAGATCATTGAACGTGACTTCCCTCAGAAATGCGACTCGGTGGTCATTGGAATAAATCTTCCTCATGCCTTATCAAAAGATGACTATCTTCGCTCATTCTATCTGGATGCCGATTTACAATTCTACCGATTAAAAAAGGAAATAGAAGATAAACAAAATTAATAAAGACTTATGAAAAGACTAATTCTAATTGCATCAATCATGATGCTTGCAGCAGGTTCATACGCACAGAATGAGGTGGGGTCGGTGACCTTTCAGCCTAAAGTGGGTAAAGCTCACGGGGACCGGTGAGCACTTTTTAAGATAAACGAGATGGGATCGGCGGGATGGCTCTTTGACCTGAAGGTACAAAGCGGCAGAGCCGAGCGCCGGTGAGCACTTGACGTTTCTTGCAAACACCTACCTTAAAACTTTGTAACTTACTTAAATACAGATAATTAATCATTCAAACACCTACCTTA
>JAEEGH010002723.1_pt1 | contig 47400 bp, 35 predicted proteins | sample 9134181 | NCBI WGS metagenome assembly JAEEGH01 (sample SAMN16246544, study PRJNA631951) | gut metagenome | biome: gut microbiome; feature: rumen; material: DP-attached | host: Bos | place: Iran: Karaj | collected 2018-10
TTATGAACAAAAAGCTCAAAATTTACAGCATTCTGACGGCCATCGTACTAGTCGGAACAGTGCTCTCACTCACGTTCAATTTCGAGAACTACTCATGTGAGCAAGGCGATGGCGAGGTACTCACCCTGGATTCGTTGAAGGAAGATTTTGCAAAAATCGACAGGCAGACCACCATCAATGTGGACACCACTAACGGCAGGCGCGACACCAGCACCTTCTCGTCATGGACTGTGCACTTCAAGCCGACATTCGAGGTGACCATCCCCGTCAGACCCATTCGTGGTGCCAACGACAAGTACCTCTATAGCAGCCTCAGGGGCGAGTCCTGCTTGGTGGAGATGCAGAAGGTGAAGCTGAAGATGCCTTTCGAGAAAGCATCGCCCGATTTCATGTTGACGCAGACGCTGCTGTCGTGTGCTGCGCTGCCACTGTTCATCTGGCTGCTGGTCATCGTACTGATGGTGGTGCGTTCTGTCTACAAAGGCGAAATCTTCGTGTCGCAGATTGCCAAACGACTGGAGACGGCAGGCTGGCTGCTCGTTGCCACCTGGCTCGTGGTTAATGTGACGAGCTACATCCAGATACAAATGCTCCGCAAGCAGGTCTTGATGGCTTACTACGACATCTGTTGGCAACCCGCCAGCATCACCTTCGTCATCTTCGGCCTTGTGCTGATGATTCTCTCGCAGATTATCCTGAAGGGCAAGGACTTGAAGGACGAACAGGAACTGACCATCTAAACGCTTGACACTATGAGTATTATCGTAAATGTAGACGTGATGATGGCTAAGCGCAAAATGACATCTGGGGAGCTGGCTGAGAAGATTGGTATCACGCAGGCGAACCTCTCCATCCTGAAGACGGGCAAGGCCAAGGCTATCCGCTTCTCCACGCTGGAGGCTATCTGCAAAGCCCTGGACTGTCAGCCAGGGGATATACTGGAATATACGGAGTAATGTTCAGCTATCCATTCTGCCATTCTGTTCAGTTGCAGGCATTGCTCGCGCGAGATGGTACGCTTGTTCATGTGGTATTCCCACGGACTGACTTGCAGCAACGTCCCTTTTGAGCAGGCTGCGAACGACTCACCAGCAGGCTTGTAGAGTGGGGGAAAGCCGTTCTCGCGCAGGACTATCAGTCGGTAGCCGCGATTCATGGCCTCGCGCATCACCTCCTTCTCGCGCGTAGCGACAGCAGCACTGATCAGTACGCCACCCCTTGCTGCCAATGCCAGCCATTGGGCCTTCCTCTTCTCGAACTCTTCGTCGCTATAGGCCTTGTGGACGATGACGGCCGCCTTCTCAGGGTAGGAAAGGAGATATTGGTTGCCTACTGTCTGGCACGACCATTCGCCGATTCTCACGTCCCTGATAATCGTGAAGAGCTCTGGGTGCTGGCGCTTGACAGCCAGTCGCCGAGGGTTGTCGGCCAAGTACCTGAACCACCGCTCCAGCTCGCCCTCACCCTCCAGGATGTGGTCGTTGTAGTTGCGCGAGAAGAGGAGGCCGTGAGTGCGGTCGTTCTCTTTGCTGGTGGCGCTGGTGTTTGCTTTGCTGGCGGCGTCCTCTTTGCTGCAACAGTGTTGCAGCATAGGTGGACACAGACCTGCCGCCAGCGCCTGACGATAGACCTTATTGCACCCTACCTTGAAGCCCTTGATGACCATTCCCAGCGGCTGGTCCATCGGCCGTTCTACGAACAGGATGCCGTGCAGATGGTCAGGCATCACCATTGTTGCCAGCACCCTCACCTCTGGGTAGTGCTCGCTGATGTCTTCCCACATCTCCCTGACCTGCTTGCCTAAAGGCGACAGCTCGACGTGTGGTGCGTCGATGCTCCCTTCCTTTGCTCCTGCGTCGCCTACCAGTCGGCCCAACAGAGGCCTGCGCCCCTCCACAGTCATCGTGACCAGATAGACGCATCGCTTCTCGTAGTCGTGCCCTACGCGTCGCCTGAGCATCGAGGGTTTCTTCTCCCCTGCAAACGCCTTGTGTTTCTCAAAGGTTTCCCAGTCCATAGCTTGCAAAGGTAATGGAAATAGTAGAAAAGACCAAATATTTGGGAGGTTTTTCTGAGGGGCGTTAAAAAAAAAACTGTGAATTGTGAAACTGTGAAGAATATGAATGGCCCCGGGAGATTCCCCTGAGCCATTCTTGATTTATGCCACCTGCTTGCGTTTGAGGTAGGCGGGTGTCTTGTGATAGACGCCATCGGCATCGCAGGTGATGTAGCCGCGCTGTTCCCACATGCAGAGCTGCTGGGTGGGGTTGCTGTCCTTCTTGCGCTCACGAATGCGGATAGCTTGGGCATCCTCACGGGTGAAGGCATCGGCCAGCATGTCGAGCATATTCTTAGGACCTCGTGTGCGAACCACCTCGCCAGCCATCTGCTGATGCATCTGCTCACCAAAGAAGTGCATCTTGCACCACATGTCGTATTTCATGCTCCACATGGCGAAGTTCTCGATTTCCTTCGACCATTTGCCCTCAGCGATATAGAGCACCATTGCACGAAGCCAGGCGCTGACAACGGCTCGAAAGCCCAGTTTCTCGTAGACCTCGTCGTCGCAGAGCCAAGCCACATCCTTGGCCTCCTTGTCCATTCGCTGAATCAGACGCTGTGCCTGTGGCAGGTCGATGACTCCCTTGGCAGCATTCAGACGGTCGATGTAGGGCTTGATGGCCTCTGCATGTTGCTTGTCGTAGATGCCGTGAATGGGCATAGCCATACCTCGATAGGTGACAATGGTAGAGAACGACAGTCGAGAGAGTGTACCATCGGCCATCATGGGGTAGAAGAAATGCTGTCCGCGCTGAATAGTGGTCGAGGCGTTGTAGTTCATTCGCAGTTGCGGACACCCTGACACACTCTGAATACCCACACGTGCCTGACCATAAGGGGCACAGTCGTAGGCCAGTCGGAATAGCTTGCTGACATTCTTCTTGCCGTTGACGTTTAGCTGGTCAAACAACTCCACCTCATCCAGTTGATAGTAGACGAAGTGTCCCTGAGCATCCTGCAGCTTCTGAACGAATGCGGCATTTGTCATGTCGCTGGGCAGAATCTGTACGATGAGGTTGTCAGGACGCTTGGGCTTCTGTTTATTGGCCCCCATCGAACGGCACTCCTCTTTCCACTCCTCCTCACGGCGCATGTTCTCTTCATCACGTGCCTTGATGTCAGCCATGATAGGCTCACAGACGCGATTGACACACGACTTTCCGCTCGACATTGGCGCCACGCAGTTCTGCATGAAGGTTGCCTCGTGCATGGTGTGGTCGGCATAAGGGAACTGAACCTGAAATAGGTGCGTGCCCAGGGCTGGGAACAGTCCCATTGCCGATGCCGGCTTGTAGATGTCGGGCTCCTTGGAAATCATCACCTTCACAGACTTTGGCAGACGTCGAGGCATCTGTGGAGGTTCGTCTCCCAAGATTTCCTCAGTGGTCAGTGTCTTGTCCTTCTGGCCTGTTACGCTCTCGGCATAGATGGCGCGCAGACGCTGGCTCATGGGTGCATTCATCTTGGTGTAGTCCTTGTAGAAGTCCGACACGAGTCGCTGACAGTCCTGTTCCTTTGCATAGTTAGGCATTTTGACTGTCAACACGGCCTTCAACTCGTCCTGTGCCATCAGTCGACAGATGCCTACCGAGAGAATGCTGACCAGCGTGTTGTGCCAGTTGTAGACACCTACTTGGTCTATCTCCTCCAGTTTCAGCCCTACCTCCTGTAGACAGAGATCGAAGATGCGCAGGTTGCGGTCAGAGGCAGGGACGATTTGGCCACCCCTTTCGGAGGCTGTCGCGTTTTGCGACTCCCTTTCGGGCTTCGTCTTGTTTTGCGACACTGTTTTCACCTCGCGCTGCTTGCACAGCTCCTCCTCATCTATGTAAATAAGGTACGCGCGAGGGACAAGGAACGAGCAACGGGCATAGTCCTTGACGCTTCCGTCGTAGCTACTGTCGCCCAACTGCTCTGACATCCACTTCTGTGCCTGGGCAAGGGTCATGCCTTCAGGCATTTCGAAAATGAGTCGCAGACCTTCTGTCGAGGGTGTTACGTGGGCCATTACGATGCCCAGTTCGGCACAACGGTCTTTGACGAGATTGTTGAAATAACCGCGAGGGTCGCTAATGTGGTCAATGTCGTACATTGACAGTCCAGAGGGTACAGCCGACTTATTCTGACGCACGCCATCGGTAAAGGTGGCATGTGGTGTCAAGACCATCAGCTGCTGCTTCTTGTCGCGTTTGTAGGTCTCAAAGTCCTCGCGCGACATCTCACCTCGTTTCACACGCTCCAGAGCATCTTCGATGTCAGCGCAAATCTTCGCTGTCGTCTCCGAGTCCATAGCGGCGTAGAGGTTCTCAAGGGTGCAGGGCGTTACGCTGCTTTTAACGCTGGGGCTAAAGCCCATCATTGTAGTGTTCTTCATGTTGATAATAATAATGTGTGTGTTCTTCATGGTATCAGACCCATGTGTGTTTCCATAGTATCAGATTATGGTTGCAGAAATGTCAGAGGGCGCCTCTCGTTCGAATCTGCGGTGCAAAGGTATAACAAATAAAAATACGAAACAAGAGTTACCGGCAAAAATCCGTGTAAATATTTGTTAATTCGCTTTTTGTTACAATCTTATATTATTGATAATCAGGTGTTTATATATTACAATTGGATATTTCAAACATTTTAATGTTGTAGTTCTCATTCTTCACAGTTTCACAGTTTCACAGTTTTTATTTTGAGGGGGTAGCCTCTTATTCTTTCGTTCCTTATCTATATAATTATACATATATTTAAATATATTAACATTCTTGAGGCAAGTTAAAGTCGTCCGAGGATCGAAAAATTAATTGTGAATTGTGAATTTGTGAATATAACTCCTTTGCTTGTAAATTATTTTTGCAATTCAGTTTTCTCGTCTTCAAGCACCTGAAAACAGCGGTTTTAGGGTGATTTGCAGGTAATTAAGAGAGAATACTTTTCTCTGGTCAGGGAAATATTTTTCTCTAGTGAAGAAACAATTTTTCTCTGGTAGAGAAACAATGTCTTGCTCGCGGAGAGAAAGCGAGGTGCTCGAAGAGGGCAGAAAAGGGGAATTTGAAGGGTTTAAAATGTAAATAAAATTCAAACAATAAGGGCTATCCCCTCATCGCTAATCGTGATGAGATGGCGCTTGTAGAGGTCGCCAACGGCCTTCTTGAAGACTTTTTTCGAGACGCCGAAGGTGTGGGCGATGTCCTCTGAGGGGCTTTTGTCACCCAACGGGCAGTGGCCGTCGTGCTCCTTCAGATAGGCCAGCAGCACCTCTGCGAAGTCCAGGCTCAGCTCGTAGCCTGTCTTCTTCTGGTAGCGCTCCACCTTCGAGGTGGCCATCAATCGGTGCGTCTTCTCGTCCTCCATGACGTAGACGTAGTAGCGCTGGCCACGGACCATGCGCGTTTTCTGTTCGCGGAAGGGGCAGAAGAGGTCTTTCATCAGGCCCCAGTTGAGGAAGGCGCCATACTCGTTGGTCCAGGCACACTCCATCCACGCGAACTCGCCGACCTTGGCGATGGGGTGCTCGGTGGTGGCCACGATGCGCTCGTCTTGGTCCAGATAGAGGAACACCTCTATTTCTTGTCCGATGACGTAGCCCTTGGGCACGTAGCGGTTAGGCAGCAGGATGTTACCTTCGTCGCCTCCGTCCAGATAGAGGCCGAAGTCGGTGCGCTTCTTTATTCTGAGGGTGTTGTAATCGCCTAATTTTATCATAGGGCTAATGGGTCTAATGGGGCAGATGGGAGGTCGGTGTCAGCGGCAAAACCGCTGACCACTGTTTCTATGTCAGCGGCAAAACCGCTGACCACAGGGACGTCCAAGAGGCCGTCTCGCATGTGAATAGTACGGTCAGTGATGGAGGCCAGTTGCTCGTCGTGGGTCACGATGACGAAGGTCTGGCCGTACTGGTCGCGCAGGTCAAAGAACAGCTGGTGGAGCTCCTGCTTGTTCTGGCTATCCAAGGACCCTGAGGGCTCGTCGGCCAGGATGACGGCAGGGTTGTTGACCAGTGCACGTGCAACGGCAATGCGCTGCTTCTCGCCACCAGAGAGTTCTGAGGGCTTGTGGCTGGCGCGGTCGCTGAGCCCCATAAACTGCAGCAACTCCTGGGCGCGCTCCTTGGCAGCCTTCTGCGAGGTTCCTGCGATGTAAGCAGGTATCATGATGTTCTCCAGAGCGGTGAACTCAGGCAGCAGCTGGTGGAACTGGAAGACGAAGCCGATGTGGCGATTGCGGAAGTCAGCCAGCTTCTTCTGACTGAGGGTGGTCACGTCGATGGAATCGACGTGCACGGTACCGCTATCGGGGCGGTCCAGCGTGCCGATGATTTGCAGCAGGGTGGTCTTGCCGGCTCCACTGGGGCCGACGATGCTGACTACCTCGCCACGATCTATGTGGAGGTCTATGCCCTTGAGGACTTGTAGGGAGCCGAAGCTCTTGGTGATATTTTCTATTGTAATCATTTGCGGTGGTTATTCAGCCAGCGGGAGATGGCGTCATAGTAACTGGTTTCCTCCTGGTGCTGGGCAGCGGTGAAGGTCATCGACTCCTCCTTCTGCGTACCGTACTGGTCAGGGAAGATAATCATCAGATTCTTTCCGGAGAAGTGCTGCATGAGCTCGTTGGGCAGGCGCTCCAGCGCGTTCTTGTAGGAGATGGTACCCTTACGGGCTGTGATGACGACGAACATGTGGTCCTGACTGATATGCTCGGCCAGACGAGGCAGTTCGTTCCAGTGGGCCATGTAGGTGTACTCTGCGCGCACGCTGGGATGGTGGTTGTTGACGTACTGACGGATGAGCTCCAGCGACTCGTTGCGCCCATGAAACTGGATGCGGCAGTCCAGGTTGCCTGCAAAGCGCGCCAAGCGCTCCAGCCAGCGGTGGAAGCCAGGCTCGAACTCAGCCCTTGAGGGTACGGCCACCTGTATGCGGCGCAGGGTGTTCAGCGGTTGTACGAAGCGCGTCAGCACAATCTGACGGTTCAGACCGTTATACAAGCTCTGCAGGAATTCACCCCAGAACTTGGGGTTGACGTCCGTGTGGACGTGCATACCCATGATAATCTCAGAGCAGCCGAACTCGCGGAAGGCGTGCTTGATGCCGTTGGCAATGTTCGACGACAGGCGCACCTGTGTCTGCATCTGTATGTCGGCAGCGGAGGCTCGCTGCTGCAGCTGTTCCAGCAGGCGGAGTCCTGACTCGCGGTGGTTGCTGGCTTGCTGGTCGTCGTAGACCACGTTCAGCGCCACTAGTCCGCGATTGCGTTTGGGGTTGCGCATCATGATGGCCAGCTCCAGCAGCTGGGGGGCTATGTCGGGATACTTGACGCACAGCAGCACCTTCTCGTTCTTGGGTGAGTGGGAGGTGTCAGTGGGGAAACCACTGCCCGCACGACTGCCCATGATGGTCAGCTCTTGCGAGGCCTTCTCCGTCATCATCGTCGAGATGATGCAGGTGATGAGTATCATGATGACCACACCGTTCAGTATCTCATTGTTCACCAGGTATTGTCCTGGCGCCACCTCCAGTCGCATGCCTACCATCACCATCGCGATGGCACCAGCTGCATGGGCACAGGTCAAGCCGAACATCATGTGACCTTCGGCCTTCGTCAGTCGGAACAGAATGCTGGAGATATAGGCTGCCAGCGCCTTGCCGAATGTGCCGAAGAAGACGATGAGCACCACGACGAACAGCATGCGCCAGCCTTCGAACAAGGAACCGACATTGATGAGCATGCCCACACCTATCAGGAAGTAGGGGATGAAGATGGCGTTGCCAATGAACTCGATGCGGTTCATCAGGGGCGACACGTGAGGGATATACCTATTTAATATAAGGCCCGCGATGAACGCGCCCACGATGCCCTCAACGCCGATGGCCTCTGACAGCGCTGCCGAGAGGAACATCACGGAGAGCACGTAGATGAACTGCATGATGGCATCGGAGTAGCGACGCAGGAAGTAGCGCGTGACCTTGGGAATGAGCACGACACTGAGCACGCAGAAGGCCGCAAACTTCAGTACGAAGAGCAACCAGAAGACAATGCCCACGTCCTTGCTATACGAGGCGGACAGGGCTGCCAGCATCATCAGGGCCATGAAGAGTGACAGCATCGAGGCGCCCACGCTGAGCATCACGCTGGGGTGACGGCCCATGCCGTAGCGCGAGATGATGGGGTAGGCGATGAGCGTGTTCGACGCCATGATACATCCCAGCAGGAACGAGGCCGTCGACGAGTAGTCCAGCAGCCACATGGCCATCACGTAGGTCAGCAGCAAGGGCACCATACATGTCAGCAAGCCGAACCACAGGATGCGTCGGGAGTTCTTCTTGACGCTCTCCATATCCATCTCCAGGCCTGCCAGGAACATGATGTACAACAGTCCCACCTTGCCGAACAGCTCGAACGAGGTGTCGCGATCCAGCAGGTGCAGTCCGTGCTCGCCAATGAGCACGCCTGCCAACACCATTCCGATGATGTGCGGAATGCGCAGCTTACCCATGATGATGGGCGCCAGCAGAATGATGAGCAGCACGACAAAGAATATCAGCGTCGGACTGGTTATTGGGAAATATGACATCATATATCAATAAATTTGTGCAAAATTACAACTTTTTCGGCAAATATGGAACAAAATGAAAGTTTTTTTGTAAATTTGCAGGCGATTTACAACCAACGAATTTTTAAAGACTGATGAAAGTAGCAATTGTGGGCGCCTCAGGCGCTGTAGGTCAGGAATTCCTGCGCCTGCTTGACGAGAGAAATTTCCCAATGGACGAATTGGTGTTGTTTGGTTCTGAGCGTTCTGCTGGAACTAAATATACTTTCCGTGGTAAGGAACTGACCGTAAAGCTGTTGCAGCACAACGACGACTTCAAGGACATCGATATCGCCTTCACCTCTGCTGGTGCCGGCACGTCGAAGGAGTTTGCTGAGACCATCACGAAGTATGGTGCTGTGATGATTGACAACTCCAGCGCTTTCCGTATGGACGACGACGTACCCTTGGTGGTGCCTGAGTGCAATGCTGAGGATGCTCTGAAGCGTCCGCGTGGCATCATTGCCAACCCCAACTGCACCACGATTATGATGGTTGTTGTCCTGCAGCCACTGGAGAACATCAGTCACATCAAGCGCATCCACGTCTCTTCTTACCAGAGCGCCAGTGGTGCTGGTGCCGCCGCTATGGCCGAACTGCAGCAGCAGTACAAGGAGATGGTCGAAGAGGGCGAGGTGAAGACCATCAAGAAGTTCCCTCACCAGCTGGCCTACAACGTCATTCCTCAGATTGACGTTTTCCAGCCCAACGGCTATACCAAGGAGGAGATGAAGATGTACAACGAGACGCGCAAGATTATGCATACCGATGCCAAGTGCTCGGCTATGTGTGTGCGTGTCAGCTCGTTACGTTCACACTCTGAGAGCGTTTGGATTGAGACAGAGAAGCCCATCAGCGTCGAGGAGGCACAGAAGGCTATCGCTGCTGCTCCTGGCTGTACGCTCGTTGACGACCCCGCTAACCTCGTGTACCCCATGCCTCTGGAGACTGCTGGCAAGGACGACGTCTTCGTAGGTCGTGTGCGCAAGGACCTCTCTGATGAGAACGGTCTGACCTTCTGGCTCTCTGGTGACCAGATTCGTAAGGGTGCTGCCCTCAATGCCGTACAGATTGGTGAGTACCTCATCAAGGTCGGCAACGTGAAGTAACCCATCAAAAATACCTACTTTTTGCGATTGTAGGGAATTGAAAAAATGTGTACTTTTGCAGCGCGATAGTCATTATCCGCTAACGAAGTACACATTATTAATATATAAGACAAGCTTATGAAGAAATTTTTTACGCTACTATTTGTGTTGTTAACAACGCTGAGTGCCAGTGCTCAGGACTTGCAAGGCAAACTGGTCATTGGTAAAGTGTTCTATGCTGGCAGTGTCCGTCTGAATGGCGCTACTCCCAAGAACTATCTGTGCCACCTGTACATCGAGCTCTACAACAACTCTGCAGAGGATATTGATGTTGCAGGAACGTATGTTGCTATGGCCAACAGCGATGCAGCAGCTAACGCCTGGGGTGCTGCCGATATGGTGGACGACAAGGCTGGAATGGCTGTCTTCAAGCAGGTGTTCCAGATTCCTACTGGCAGTCCTGTCGTGATGAAACCTGGTAAGAGTCTGGTCATCACCAACTGTGCCATCGACCACAGCGAGATTGCTGAGGGTAAGGTGGATTTGAGCACAGCCGATTTCGAACTGAAGAGTACCAACAAAGCCTTCAACTTCCACAGCGATGCAGTTCCAGCAATGACGATAGCTTACTCTCCCACTGCTGCTATGGACTACATCAACTTCATGAATCCTGGTCCTCTCGGCGTCGCACTGTTCAAGGCTGATACGGACATTGCCAATTGTGCCAAGACTTATCCCAAGGGTAAGGAGACTGGCAATCAGTATCTCGTCATCCCAATGGCTAACAGCATCGACGCTGTAGATATTGTGAAGCAGAAGACTCCGTCAGCTGACGACAAGCGTTTTACGGCCGAATACGATGCAGGCTTTACCTGCACTGCCAATCCAGAAACATTCAATTGTCAGGCTGTTGCTCGCAAGGTGCTGAGCACTGACGGCGACCGCAAGGTGCTGAAAGACACCAATAACTCTTCAGACGACTTCGAGTCGCTGTGGAATGTGCAGACGGGTGTGTATGACGTGAAGGAAGCTGCTACTATCGCTGAGTTTAACGCTATTGCTGATGGCAAGCTCGTCAAGCTGACGCTGACTGATGCGCGTGTTAATGCGTTCTACGACCTTGACAGAGCTTACTATGTGGAGGATGCCTCTGGAGCTACTGTCATCAAGGGTGTTGACCTGACGAAAGGAACACTGCTGAACGGCTATGTCATTGGTACAAAGGAAATTAAGGATGTAGACTATATGAACGACCCCTCTCTGGCTTACGAGCATTCGCTGACTGTCGATGCTTCGCAGTCTGCCTTCCAGGCTACGCAAACGGAACTTGTTGGTACGCCGATGACGATTGCTGAGGCTGCTGCACAGGCTAACTACGGTCGTCTGGTAACGCTGAGCGATGTGGAGATTACACAGATTGGTAATGGTATGAACAAACAGCTGAAAGATGCTGCTGGCAATACGATGAAAGCTCGTGACCTGTTTGGCGTGTTGTCTTCTGAATACACATGGCCTGCAAAAGCAACCTCTATAACGGGTGTCGTGCTGTACTACATGACGGGTTGGTTCCTGATTCCTATCTCTGAGGATGCTATCGTCGCTGACGCTAATGGCATCGAGACCATTCACAATTCACAATTCACAGTTAAGAATTCTATCTACAACCTGCAGGGTATTCGCCTGAACAGTCTGCAGAAGGGCCTGAACATTGTGAATGGCAAGAAGGTCGTGGTGAAGTAATCGCTTCGAGATACAATAATAAAAGAGAAGTACCTGAGGCTTAGCGCTTCAGGTACTTACTTTTTTATGTCTTAGAACGTGTGTCCAGCAGCAATGAGGAAGGTGGTGCGGCTGGGGTTGTTGAGGCCCGACGGAGAAACGTCGGGAGTGGTAGCCTTGCGGTAGTCAAAGGCGGTGCGCACAAAAGTGTTCAAGTGGGTGCCTGGGAAGAGGAAGTTGTACTTCAGCTGCAGGCCGAAGCGATACTGCTTGGCTGTCAGGTACTCGTAGTCGTGATAGAGGAAAGCCTCCATCGTAGTGGGTTGAGGCTGTTTGGCGCTGGGCGTCACGAACGAACCATCGTGGTAGGGGTCGCCAGAACCTGTCTGATAACCACCATTCAGCGTCACGCCGAGGATGCCACCCAGAAGGTCCAGATTACGCGTCAGACTGACTACAACCTCGCTGGTGTTCAACTGCTGCTGACGATAGTAGGGATAGAGATAGGCTGTGACGTCGCGTTGTTGCCAGTGGTAGCCAGCAGTAATGGTCCATGTGGGCAACTCATGACGTATACCCAGATGCAGGGTGTAGTCGACGTCAAAGTTGCGCCAACCTTTCTCGCCACTTTTCGTCGCGTCGTAGTATTCGTAGTAGGTGGCACCATAGTCGTTGGTCAGTCCGCGATAGGTGTTGATGCGGTTCTCCAGGGTCTCACTTTGGTATTTGACATCGAGATTGAATCTCGATGCACTGAACGCGTAGGAGGCACGCCCTTGAAGCGTCAAGATGTTGCGATCGTGGTCGGTATAGGTGATGGTGTACTGCGATGGGCGACCATAATAACCCGTTGCATGACTGTAGGATACGGCTGCGAAAAGGGAGAGCCCGTCGGAAAAGCGACGGGAGTGGTGGTTAGGCAGGAACTCTAATTGCAGGCCCACACCATGAGCATCCTCGAAGAGGGGCATCTCGTTGGTCTTGTCTGTATAGCCGTCGTTGCCAAACTGCTCGACGATACCCATCAGCGCACCATAGTCGATGAGCGACTTATACACCTTGTCAGCTTTTCCGTAGGTGCCAAACTCCACGCTCTCCGTACGACGATGGTAGGTGTAGTCAAATCCCACGTTGAAACTTGAACCCTGAATATTGAAACTGCCCAGCACGCCTGCTGTGAAGTCGAGGTTCATCAGCTTGTTCTTGTGGCGCAGGTCCTTGTATTTGGCGTAGTTGGCAGCGGTGTAGTCGGCCTTCATGCCAACGGAAAAACCGTTGACCACCTGATAGCCGAAGGCACCCACGAGGTGGTAGGTGTCGCGATGTTTGCGCCCTATGTTGGTCAGCGAGTCCTCCACGATGTCGAAGGGCAAGCGGTCTTGCATGAACACGGAGCCCGTCATATCCTTACCCGACTGGTTGTCGTAGCTGATGGCACCATAGACGACAGCACGCGGACTGAGGCGATAGTATGACTCGATAGCGCCTTGGAAATCGTTCAACGAGGGTGAACCGCTGAAGTTTGTCAACTCTCCGTTAGCATGGGCGAACGACACCTCGGCCTCTGCAATGTTCTCGCTGTTAAATAGCGTCAGGGCTGCAGCGTTGCGTTGGGTGAGCCAGGGTGACGACTGCTGCACGAAGTGGTAGTCGCGCAAGAGCAGGCATTGCAACGCCACACTTTGACCATTGGTCAAAGAATCTTGGGCGAAGAGTGTGCTGGCATTCAGTGCCAGCATACCAAACAGGAGGGCAATTATTTTCTTAGTGAGCATAGCTGGCGTTCGTGGAAATCGTTGGTGGCATTGTTGGTGTTCTGATAGATGATGTGGGCACCCTTCTGGATGCTGGCCTCTGCATCGATGCCGCTGGGGTCGGTACTGTTGTCAACGCCCAAGGCGTAGTCGTAAACCAGTTTGCCCTCGTTCTCAAGCAGTTGTTCTGTAGCCTGCTGGTCAACGTTGCGATAAATGGAGTGTCCCTTCTTGTTGGTCATCCATACGTAGCCTGCATCGATATCGGCTGTGAGGCGCTTCATGCATTGTGTGGCATAGTCGCTGGAGAAGACCTCGATGGCGTCGATAATCCAGTTGTTGGGTACCTTGACGCAACGCTTGGCAACGTTGTTGCCTCCACCATCATACCAGAAATTGTCCGTATTCTGTGCAAAGTCGGTAGGGGCTGCGTCCTTTGTCTGGAACAGTACTATGGAGGGTGACGAGTTGCTCAATGGCCAGGCGTTGCCCAGTCCATAGACGGCTGCTTTCAGATAGTGCGACGTGGGGATAAGCTCCGATGGTGTGGGGCAGTAGCGTTGGTTGTTGTATCCGCTCTCTGGGTCGAACATGCAGTAGTAGTCTGCGTTGGCATAGTTGACAGACTGAGTGATAGTCTGCGTGTTGTCAATGGCACCATGAATGTTGACGACAATCTCGGAGTAGGGGTCGATGGTCAGCGTTGAGGGGAAGTACCAGATGCCGTTCCACAGGGGTGTGAAACCTTCGCCCTCGTAGTTCAGACGACCATTGGCCAGATAGTTGTTGTTGTTGGCCTGAGCATTGGCAGGTGCCGACATCCCAAAGCAGAGGTTGTCGTAGGATGCAGGCTCTGCGCTGTTGTTATAGAGGATGATGCACTTGTCATAGTAGAAGGTAGTAACGCCATCGTCAGCCATACAACCTCCGCAGTAGAGCTCCTTGATGACCAGTCGACTGATGGTGGCGCGTTTCATGGGAATGGTGGCTGTGATGGGACTGCCCGCAAGAACGGTAATCTGTCCTGATGTGCCGTTATAGCTGTAATACTCGTTGCTGTCGGTATTGCGCGTCTGCGAGGTCAGAGCTTCGTAAAGTCCTGGTGTCACCTTGAACGTGGCAATGCCCTGGGCGTTGGTCTGCTCGATGAAGACGCTACCTGTATTGATGTTACGCAGTTGGACGTCGAGACCAGACAGGTCGTCGTTGAGGCCTGTCAGCTGGACCTTCACCTCGCTGGTGTCAACGGAGGGCGCTTCCTGGTCGGAGCAGGCTGTAAGGTATGTTGCTATGACATAGCAACAAACGAGACATATGATGGTGCGGAGTATTTTCTTCATAGCTTGAGTCTGAGGGATAGTCCGTAGTAGTAGCTGGGAATATAACTGCTGGAGAAGAGCGACGTGTCGAGGTCGGTCTGCGAGGAGTGAACAGTCTTCATGTTGTTGAAGAAGTTGTTGGCATAGAACGAGATAGACACATGGTCACCAATCTCCTTAGTCACGCTGAGGTTGGCAGAATAGTAGGCGCTGATGCGATTGGCATTCATCACATACGCTGTGTTGGGGTGTATCACGAGGTTCTGCAGGTCGTTATATAGCGTGGCATCGTTGTCCTTTGCCCACAGGAACTTTTCTGCAAATGGAATCTTCGTGTCAGGATCGTCCCACGTGGTGTAGTATTCTGGATAGACATCGTCCTCGAAGTTGCTGAGACTCTTGCGATAGCTGTAGAGCGTACTCTCAATGCGCAGGGCCATGATGAGACGAATCTTGGGAATGTGCGTAGTGATGGTGGTGTTGAGGTTGAGGGTTTTTGAGATGGCACCGTTAGCAATAGACGTCTGTGCTGTGGAGGTGCCGTTGGTGCCACGATACCAGCCAATATACTGATAGGGTTCGCCAGTACCTGTCATCTTGGTATTGCTGTTGTGCATGCTGGCAAAGAGGGTCTCATCTTCGCTCTTGTAGTAATAGTAGTTGCCATCAAAGCGCAGACTGGTGTTCAGTGCCTTGAACTGTTTGAAGTCAATCATCCACTCCAGTCCGTAGCGGTCTAGGGGCGAGGCATTGACATAGCGGGTGTTGCTCTGGTAGAAGCGACGCTCATTGTTGGGAACGATAGCGGTACTTCCGTCAGCTGAACGGACGGTCACAGTACCTGTGGTGGGGTTGATGGCGTAGGTGCGTCCATCGGTAGGTATCTTCAGACCCTCTAAGGCGGAGACAGGAGTATAATAGTAGCTGAATGGCGTATACTCCGAAGTGGCCATATAAGGGTTGTAAGTACGATGGTGGAAGGCTGACAGCGACACACGTGTACCTTTTATGTTCATCTCGATGCCGATATCTGTCTGATTGGTGTATTGCCACTTCAGGTCTGGGTTGTAGAGGGCTTTCGAGGGGCGTGTGTACCAGGCGCTGACAGTGGTGTTGTCGGCTGTTGATGGCGAACGGAATACCTCGATGTCGTAGTATGATGGGCTGGGGTAGAGCACCTGGAAGGAGGGCAGCTTGACACTCTTGCCCCACCCAGCATGCAATATCAGATCGCTGACTACACGCTTGCGACGATTCTTCCAGAACGTATAGCGACCATTGAAGCGTGGCGACAGGGAGCTGACAGTTCCATACTCCGAGCCATTGATGATGGTGATATCATCGCGCAGTCCGGCAGTAATCTCCAGCGTTGATAACTTCGATGTAGGGATGCTGATTTTCTCCTCTGCATAGAGGGCGATGTTGTTCAAGGCTGGCAGATCATCGAAACGATACTCGCGCCAAGTGGGTGCATAGCGCAGGTCGTCATAGTAGGTACCTTGTCCGTTGTTCCGACTGCCAGTATATTCTGCACCCAGCATCAGACGACTCATCACCTTGCTGAAGCGTCGTGTCCAGTCGGCTTTCAGACGCAAAGAGCCATTGATGGGTTTGGAATCGTGGAACTGCTTGACGTGCCAATAGCCTGTAGGACCAAGGATGATGGGGGCATTGGGATTGCTGTCGTAGTCAGTGGCCATGAAGTAACCTTCTTCCGTTGCATGCAGATTGGCCAGTGTGGTGGCGCTATTGGTGTGAGTATAGTCCTCGCTTTTGCGGTCTGCTGTTGACAGCGAACCACGTAGCGAGAGATTGGTAATCCACTTCTTGTTCAGCAACCAGTTCAGTTCGAAGTGTGCACGCAGGTTGTTGTCGCGCGACTTGCTGTAGTCGTCGAGTTCGTTGTCTGGGTCTGACTCTGCGTTATATCCTCCAATGTTGCCTGTCAATCCCACATTCAGCGTCAAGGGTGTTGTCTCCCGCATAAAGATGTTCATGTAATGCAACGATAGGATGTTGCGCTGGTAGGCAGTATGGGGCGATGCTGCATTGCTGAAGGAACGGGCGTGTTCGAAGGAAACATTCAATACACCATCGTGGCCGCCCAAGTCGAAACCTTTGTTCAAGGCAATCTGTTGGGTGTGCTGGTTGAGTTTGCCCTCTACGATGAAGGGCGACTTACCCTTGCGGGTGTTCACCTTGACGACACCATTTGACAAGTCGCCATACTCTACTGATGGAATACCTGTGACGATTTCTACCGACTCGATATTCGAGCTGCTGATGGTGCGTGTGCTGGCTCCTGCCGTCTCGCCTGCTGCAGCGTTGTTGTCGAGTCGCATGCCATCCACCTCAATAGCTGTTCCAAACGAAGCGTTGCCTTTCTCCTGACTACCACTGCGCAAAGCCATGCGGTTGTCGCTCATCAAGGTGGCATTGACAGTCTTTCCACCAGGCAACAAGGTGGCAATATCGCTTACGTTCAACAATTGCTGTTGGTCGAGAGCGGCCCTGTCAATAGTATAGCTGGTGGTACTCTCATTGTCCTTGCGCTTGGCAGTCACGGTGACTTCGTCCAGCTTCAGGTTTTCTTGCTTCAAGTTGATGCGCAGACGAGGAATGTCCTTGTTGATGTCAAGGGCAATCTGGCGAGTGGCATAGCCCAGACACTGGATGGTCAGCACCACCTTTCCTGCAGGAATGTTCTTGATGCGGAAGGTACCATCGGCACCAGTGATGGCCCATAGTCCGTTCTCCTTCATCAGAATGGAAGCAAACTCTATCGGCTTCTGAGTCTCTTCGTCGGCAACGCGTCCTGCAATGGTGATTTGCTGGGCGTGGAGCGTTGCCAACTGACAAAATATGATAATGAAAAAGAGTAGTCGTTTATACATATTATATAATTGTGGTGCAAAAGTACGAAGATTTTGTCGATTTCACAATACCTATAAGTAGGTATGTTTGTAAATTTTTCTTAATTCTTGTTGCTTATGTCAATGGTATTTCGTAACTTTGCGCTCAAAATGAATAGAATGATGAGAAAGATTGTTTCAATAATGTTCTTGTTGACATTTGCTGTATTGCTCTCAGCACAGCCGCTGTCACAAGATCCTACTATCAAAACAGGTAAACTGAAAAACGGTTTGACCTACTACCTGCGTTATAACGCCAAAGAGGCAGGACTGGCAGACTTCTATATTGCCCAGAAGGTTGGTTCTATTCAGGAGGAACCTCGTCAGCGTGGCTTGGCACACTTCCTGGAGCATATGGCTTTCAATGGTACTAAACACTTCCCTGGAAAGGGCAAGCAGTTGGGTATTGTTCCCTGGTGCGAGACCATTGGTGTGAAGTTTGGCGCTAACCTCAACGCTTATACTAGCGTAGAACAGACGGTGTATAATATCTCTGCTGTTCCCTTGAAGCGTGAGGGCATCCTCGACTCTTGTCTGCTGATTTTGAATGACTGGAGCCACTACTTGCTGCTGGAAGATGCTGAGATTGACAAGGAGCGTGGTGTCATCCATGAGGAATGGCGCACGCGCCGTGCAGGACGAGCTGTGCAGCGTCTGATGGAGCAGGCAATGCCGAAGGTCTATAAGGGCACGAAGTATGAGGACTGTATGCCTATTGGTTCGATGGATATTGTCGACAACTTCCCCTATCAGGACTTGCGCGACTATTATCATAAGTGGTATCGTCCTGACCTGCAGGCTATCATCGTGGTGGGTGACATCGATGTCAACAAGGTGGAGAAGAAGATTCAGAAGCTGTTCTCCAAGATTCCCATGCCGAAGAATCCTGCTAAGCGCGAGTACTATCCTGTAGGCGATAACGATAAGATGATTGTTGATATCGAGAAAGATGTCGAACAGCCCATCGTCTTGTGTCATCTCTATCAGAAGCGTGATGCAACGCCAGATAACGAGAAGAACGACGAAAAGTACCTGCGTGGCGACTATATCGACAACCTGATAGGTACGATGATGAACGATCGCCTGGCAGAGTTGCGCCAGCAGGCTAATCCTCCCTATCAGAGTGCTACAGGTCGTGCGTCGACATTCTTTCTCAGCCGTATGAAGGAGTCGTTCTCCCTGTCTGTTAGCTGTCAGGAAAACAATGTCCTCGGAGGTCTCATTGCTGCCGTTGGCGTTGCTGAGCGTGCTCGTCAGCATGGCTTTACCGCTTCGGAGTTGCAGCGTGCGAAGAGTCTGAAACTGAATCACGACGAACGAAAGTATCGTGAGCGTGACGATCGTCGTAATTCAAAATATGTTACTGCCTGCATCCAGCATTTCCTGAATGGTGAACCACTCATCTCTATTGACGACCAACTGGAACTGACACGTCGCTTCGATCGTGAGGTGACGCTGGAGGAGGTGAACAATGCTGTTCGCGAGTTGGTAACGGACAAGAATCAGGTGGCTATCATGTACGCTCCAGACAAGGAAGGTCTGGTGCTGCCTACAGAACAGCAGATAGAAAGCGTGATTCTGGCTGCCCAACAGTTGTCGTATGCTCCTTATCCTGAGCAGGAGATTGCCGAGCACCTTATTAGTGAGTTGCCGCAGCCTGGTAGTATCGTTAGCGAGAAGACTTTCAAGCATGGCTTCGCTGAGTGGACGCTGTCGAATGGTATGAAGGTATATGTCAAGAAGACAGATTTTGCTGCCGATGCTGTCTCTTTGCGTATGCAGGCTGAGGGTGGCGCTTCTGTCTTTGGCGACGAGGATATTCCTAACTTCCACCTGATGAATAGCGCCATTACCGAAGCTGGTGTGGCACAGTTTGATGCTACGACGCTGCGTCGCATGCTGTCAGGTAAGTCAGTACGTATACAACCATCAGTAAGTTCGCGTGAACAGGTCATTAGTGGTGGCGTGTCGCTGAAGGATATGCCTACGATGTTTGAGTTGGCATACCTCTATTTCACACAGCCGCGTCGTGATACGGTGGCTTTCGCCAGCCTGATTAATCGCACGCATGCTTTCCTGACCAATCGTAATGCATCTCCCAAAGTCGATTATAACGACTCTGTACGTGCAGTCATCTATAACCACCATCCGCGTCTGGAACCTGTCGTTCAGGCAACACTCGAGAAGGTGAACTACGATCGCATCTTGCAGCTCTATCGTCATCTGTTCAGCGATGCGTCATACTTCAAGACTGTTATCATTGGTAACTATGACGAACAGCAGTTGCGCCAGTTGGTATGCCAGTATCTGGCAACATTGCCTGCTACTCACAAGAACGAACAGGTGAACTGGAAGAATGTGCCCCAGATTGTTGAGGGTTCAAAGGTATGCCGCTTCCGTAAGAAGATGAATACGCCATTGGCAAATGTAGGCATCTATTATTCTGCCGATGTGCCCTTCTCGCCTCAGAGTGACTTGGAACTCGACTTCCTGAAGCGTTGTCTCTCGATTGCCTATACGGACTCTGTTCGTGAGGAGAAGGGTGGAACCTATGGTGTTGGTGTTGATTTCGACTTGAACAAGGAAGATAAGCCTAACGCCATGCTGCGTATCTCTTATAATGCAGATCCTGAGCGCTATGACGAGCTGAATCCTATCATCTATCAGCAATTGGCAAATATTGCTAAGAATGGTCCTGCTGCCAGCAGTTTGGACAAGGTGAAGAAATACCTCGTCAAGCAATACCAGCAGGCTGCTATCACCAACGACTATTGGAGCTATGTCATCTGGCACGAGTTGGACGATGATGCCGACTTTGACAAAGACTATTGCAAGATGGTTGAAGAGATGACGGCAGAGAAAGTACAGCGTATGGCTCAGCGCCTCTTGGATGCTCAGCGTTGCATTGAGGTGACGATGTTGTCCGAATAATTCTACTTAACTAAACAATACAAAATTATGAAGAAACTAGTTTTTGCCTTTGTGGCTATGGCAGCACTTTTTGCTTGCCAAGAAGAGAAAGCTCCGTTTAACTATCGTGGACTGGCATTTACGTTGCCTGTCCAGCAGTTTGTGGATTCAATGGTGGCACGTGGCTTTGCTGTTGACTCTGCAGCATCAGACAGTGGTAAGACTGTTGTGTTGGTGTCACCTGCTGAGCACTATCGTGTATTGGCTGCCTTCAGCGCTGAGAAGCTGATGGTCATTCAGGAAACTTACAACCTCTCTACCAACGACAGTACCCGTCAGATGTGGCAGGAGTTGCGTGATGGTCTGGAGAAGGAACTGGATGCATGGCCTGACTGTCCTATTTTGAAGGATGATCATAAAGAGGCTAACTTTGATACTGGCGATGGTCTGATCTCTATCCTGTTGGAGAATACTTATACGCCAACGCTGACTGTTCGCTACCAGAAGAAGTAAACCAAGGAAAGCTGGTAACCCAGTAAACCTTGATGCGATAAAAGAAATAAGGAGGCTCCGTTGAGAGTCTCCTTATTTCTTTCTGTGCGCCTGACAGGACTCGAACCTGCACGTCGCGAGACACTAGATCCTAAGTCTAGCGCGTCTACCAATTCCGCCACAGGCGCATTGTTAATGCATAATTAATAATGCAGAATGCAGAATTGCGGTTTTTGCGGATGCAAAGGTAATGCTTTTTGCTGAAACTGCCAAATTATTTGACTAAAAGTTGGCGTGCAGCCTCGATGATGTCGTCTTTGGGCTCGCTGCCATACGTGAGGTCGTAGTTCAGACTAACCTTTACGTCAGGATCGATGCCGAATTCTGTCTGTTGCTTCTTGCTGTCGTACATGGGACAGGCAGAGAAGCGCACGCTCCATCCGTTGGGCAGGCTGTTGTTCAAGGGCATTCCACTACCACCACCTGTGTGATCACCTATCAACGTGACGTTCGGCAGTTCGTGCATCCATACTGCAAAGGAGTTGGCTGCACTATAGACGCTGCGATTGGTAAGCACACATACCTTCTTGTTCCAACGAACATTGCTTGAGGGTTCCAGATACATCTCTTTCATGTCAGAGAAGTCGTTATGGCCCGTTCCTGTCTTGTGCTGCATATAACCCACGAGGGTTTTCTCGTGAACGAAACGTCCTGCCAGTCGTTCGGCAGTAGTCAGGTCGCCACCCCCATTGCTGCGGATATCAATAATAAGTCCACGACAGAGGAGCATATAGGAGAGGGCTTCGTCAAGATTGCCTTCGCCAATTGGTGTTTCGAAAGAAGCACAACGGATATAGCCGATGTTGTCGTCGAGCACCCGATAGCGAAGTCCGCTGGCAATCTTGTAGTCTGTGCCTAAGTAGCGACGAGACAGCGTGTCGCTGAAATTGGTGGGGTAGTCCTCCTGCCACTTCCAATAGCGACCATAGTCCATCGAACTGGATAGGTTGACGTGTCCGTCGCGCAGCTCAGCGAGCATGTCGCAAAGTACTTCGAAGAGTTGTACACTGGTCATGTTGTTGCTGACGCGTACTCTGAATTTGTTGTAGACTTCGTTCCAGTCCAACCCATATTCCTTCTGCTTGTAGTCAAAGAAACAGTAGCGTTCGTCGAGTATCTGCCAGAGTGCCTCGAAGTTGCCAGTGGGCGTATCGTCGCGCTCCTCAGTATCCACGCAGGATGCTAGTGGGACTAGTAATACCAGTATGACTAGATAATCGATAATCCTTTTCATAGTGCGTGGGGAGTGATGCTGAAACGTTTGGTGATACCTATGAGGAAACGATGCGTCCAGACGTGCTGGCGCAGGTTGTTGACCTTTGACTGCTGGATGTTACCCAGATAGCCAATGCGAAGGGTCAGCTTACGCGTGATGGCTGCATCGAGTGTCAGCAAATTGCGCCACTCTGGTGCTGAAACAAAGGAGGTAACAACGGCATTGTGGTCGTAGTCACCACGATTGAAGATCTCAAAGTACGACTGTCCGTAGTTGGGCGAGAAACAGATGCCTGCCAAGGGTAATGCCAGTTCGTAGCGTGCTACAAACTGTTTGTTGAACAACTGGAAGCGATAGCTGGCAACGCCTGTCGGCATGATGTTCAGATGGGCACGGGCTTGGGCTGGGTTATTGCCGTTGGAGGTGTTGTAGATAAAACCTAATGAGGCATTGAGCAGTCCTCCAGCCTGCAGACTTAATGCGCCATTGAGCAGTTGCCAACGATACAGTTTGCCCCAATAGAAGTTGTAGGCACCCTCCAGCTCCTGCTGAGTGTGACGACTGTCGCAGGACGAGAGATTACCCTCATGTTCGATGATGGTTGACCATTTCTTATCAGGTCGCTGGCGCTCGACAGTAGCCAGAAAACTCACACCCGTACCTTTGAAATGCTCATCAGAGAGATAGGTGTCCAGGATGTTGGTGCCTCCTATACCTATCATCGTGCTACGGGTGACAACCTTCTGCGTGTCCGCAGACTGCGCAAATAGCGTAGTAAACGGGACACACAAGGCTATGAGTATGAGTTTAATTTTCATCGTCAGGGAATAGTCTAAGCTGTCCTGTCAGTTCGTCGAGGACCTGCTGCTGACTCTTGCCTGCATCAGGGTCGAGGTCTTCCTCTTCTTCCTCCGACGAGCCGAACTCGTCGGCACTGGGAATCGCTGGCTGGCGCAGGGGCTCCAACTCCTCGATGCTGGCTATCTGCCAGGTGGTGAGGCGCTTACCTTTGGCCTTGAAGCCCTTGACGGCGATGAACTGTTCGACATCTATCTCTTCGCTGCCTCTGAAAGCATCGTTGCCGCCATAGGTGACCTGCAAGCGTGGATAATAGGTGTCTGTCAGCAATATCTGCTGTGAGTTGGCATTTTCACCAATGTAGTTCTGCTTGCGCTTCGTTGCCTCCATGAGGAAACGCTTGACATACGGATATCCTTGATTGTCAGCATCATAGAGCACGCAACTCCATATCTTCTCTGGCTCGTACTTCTCTATCAGTTGGATATTGTCCTCGAAGTGTACGTTGGGGTCGAAACCAGACAGATAGTAGTCGCCATTCTTCAGGATGACGAGGATGCTGTCGCCATCGAAGAACTCACCCAGCAGACGTCCGTGCTCGTCGTAGTTCAGACGATTGACGTCTGGGTCGTACCACACCTTGCGACCACCCAACGTAGAGTGTCCGTGACTCTTCAGTCCGATGCGGTGTATCTGGTACTTTGTCAGCAGGTTACCCTTGGCAGCACGTCCCTTGATGAGCACTTCTGAGAAGTCTTTGTCGAAGAAGATGCGCTTCAGCTTGGGTGCTGGGTCGAGAGTGACCTTGATAATCTCTGCCTCGCCATTGGGATTAGCGGTGAAATAAACGACACGCGAGCCCTCTGTACCTGCTGTGATGTCGTATTCGCGATCGCGAGTGACACTTGAAACGTTAAAGCGCTTGATATAGTAGAAACCCTTGCGACCATCGCGATAGACGGCATTGTAGATGGTTCGCTGGTCGTTCTTCTTGAAGACGCTGATCCACATGACGTTCTTGCCAACAAACAGCTTGTCAGCCACTTTGACAACCTTGAACTTACCATCCTTATAGAAAATGATGATGTCGTCAATGTCAGAGCAGTTGCAGACAAACTCGTCCTTTTTGAGACTGGTGCCAATGAAGCCGTCCTGACGATTGATGTAGAGCTTCTGGTTTGCCTCGACGACCTTCGTAGCCTCGATGGTGTCGAAGTTGCGGATTTCCGTCAGTCGTGGATGATCCTTGCCGTACTTGTCCTTCAGGAACTGGAACCACTGGGCTGTCACCTCCACGAGGTTGGCCAAGTCACGATTGATTTCCTCAATCTCCGCCTGGATGCGGGCCATGAGTTCGTCGGCCTTGTCCTTGTTGAACTTCAGGATGCGCTGCATCTTGATTTCCAGCAATTTAAGGATATCGTCCTTCGTGACCTCACGAACCATCTGCGGATAGTAGGGTGTCAGGCGCTCGTCGATGTGTTCGCAGACTGCATCGATGTTGGGTGCCTGCTCGAATTTCTTGTCCTTATAGATGCGTTCCTCGATGAATATCTTCTCCAACGAACAGAAGTGGAGCTGTTCCAGCAGTTCGCCCTTGCGAATCTCCAATTCCTGACGAATCAGGTCCTTGGTGCGGTCTGTCGAGTGGCGCAGCACGTCGCTGACAGTCAGGAACTGTGGCTTGTTGTCCTCAATGACACAGCAGTTGGGCGAGATGTTGATTTCGCAATCCGAGAAGGCATAGAGGGCATCGAGTGTCTTGTCGCTCGATACACCAGGAGCCAACTGAACCTGAATCTCTACTTTTGCAGCAGTCAGGTCTTCCACATGACGAGCCTTGATCTTCCCTTTCTCGATAGCCTTCAGAATACTGTCAATAACCGTTTCTGTGGTCTTGGAGAAAGGTATCTCGCGGATGACGAGTGTCTTTGAATCGAGCTTTTCTATCTTGGCACGAACCTTCAGTACGCCACCACGCTGACCATCGTTATACTTGCTGACATCGATGCTGCCGCCTGTGGGGAAGTCGGGGTAGAGGTGGAACTCCTCGCCATGTAGATAGCTGATGGCGGCATCACAGATTTCGCAGAAGTTATGTGGCAGAATCTTGGACGACAAACCTACGGCAATACCTTCAGCACCCTGAGCCAGCAACAGTGGGAACTTGACAGGCAGGGTGATAGGCTCCTTGTTACGTCCATCGTATGACATCTGCCAGTCGGTGGTCTTGGGGTTGAAGACGGTATCTAGGGCAAACTTGCTCAGTCGTGCCTCAATATATCGAGGCGCAGCAGCTCTGTTACCTGTCAGAATGTTACCCCAGTTACCCTGTGTGTCTATCAGTAGGTCCTTCTGTCCCATCTGCACCAGGGCGTCACCAATACTGGCGTCGCCGTGGGGGTGGAACTGCATGGTGTGTCCTACAATGTTTGCTACCTTATTATATCTGCCGTCGTCCATGCGCTTCATGGAGTGCAGAATGCGGCGCTGAACGGGTTTCAGTCCGTCCTCGATATGTGGAACGGCACGTTCCAGGATAACGTAGGAGGCATAGTCCAGAAACCAGTTCTGATACATGCCGCTCAGGTGGTGAACGGCAGCAGCGTCAAAGCGGTTCACGGGCTTGTAGTCAGAGTGCCCTGCACCTTCTGCAGACTCTTCCTGTTGTTCTGGAGCGTCCTGCTCCAAGATTTCACTGTCTTCTCTTATTTCGTCATCCATAAAAATTCGGTAGATTTTGATTTTCCTGCAAAAATACACAAAAAAAGCGAGAAAGCCAAATTTTACGTAAAATTATTCCAAATTCTTATCCCAACACCCATACTTTATGCGAATGACTGCCTCGCGTCGTGATGCCTGAGGTCGGGTCGGCAACCAGACTTCTCAAGTCGCGCGAGGCACTGCTTCTGCTCAGTCCGCAAGCAATCGTATAGTCTGTCAGCGTCAAATAGCCGCGAGCCTCGATAATGGCTTTGGCCTTTGCTATCCGTTCCTCACGGCTCAGCAGACTTTTCTGGGGCGTCTTCACTTCCGCGTCGTTGCGTTCGAAGGTGGCTTCGCGATTCATTTCCTTCAGCAGTTCGGCATCTGGTTTGAAATTGATGCCCTTGATGCAGATATGACGGTATTTCGTCTTCGCCTCCTTCTCCGTGCTGTCGTCCGTCATTGTTTGCTCAGAGGGTGTCGATGTGTCGAAGCCCAACGACAGCGAGAACACACCCAGACCGTCAATCTTGATGCTGTGGCCCATTGGCATCCACGACTTCATGGTCTCTATCAGCGCATCAATCACAGCCCTCATCATACCCTCGCTGAAACTGCCTGCATAGGTGTGCATGTGCTTCAGCACCGTATCAAAGTCGTGCAGCGTATAGGTCTGCATCCTTGGAAACAGTACCTTTCTGCCGTCTGTCATTTCTTCAGGAAGTTCCTGTAATACGTAATTTGCCATAGTCTTATGTCATTTTAAAATTCCATTCGTCAGCGTTCTTATTCGTTAGCGCTCTTTATTCGTCAGCGTTCTTATTCGTTAGCGCTCTTTATTTTGTACGTTCAGAAAATGTTTTTCTCTCCTTAACTTTTTTATATCCCACGACGTGAAACATATATACCACGCCCTGAAACATCTGTACCAAGCCGTGAAACTTATGTACCACGACCTGGTATATAATTTTCTGCCTGCAAAGATAACATTTTTTCTTCGATTAAAAAAGAAAAATGTGCGGAAATGTGGTGTTAGTTACATTCTTCTTCCGTATTCGTATAATTACCGCTTCCAGATTTTAATACCAAAGACATAGATGTGGGGGCTGCACTTGAAGGTATTGCCATTCATGTAGTTTGTACCAAAAGCTCTTTCGTCGCAGTTACGGCAAATCTTCTCATCAGGATCATACCAATAAGAGCTATAGGCAACCACAGGAATAACTTCGTGCTCCTTCCAAGTGGGTTGTATAGCAAATGGTGTGGGTTTATACAGAATTTCTTCTGAGCCATCAGCCTCGTTTTTTACAGGATATCTGGGTAGGCTGAATGAGAGGCCGCACACCTCGTCGAACTGAAATTTGAATGTCAACAAGCTGTCGCACTTAGAATAGAAGCCGATGGTGATTCTTGGTGCGCTATTGGTATAAGCGATAACAAAATCAGACAGGATGTCTTCTTCCAATTTACCATTTTTATATACTTGAATGACGGGAGCCATCAGATATTTGTCTTTCTCCAACTTTGACAAGTCGAGCGCATAGGCATAAAGCCCCTGATTATTCAATAGTTTAATATAGTCGTCGGCAGTAGTCTTGGCCATGCAGATTTCTTGTGCCGAACTCGTCAATGCGATGAGGGTAAGCAAAGTGGTAATGATTGATTTCTTCATTTTTTTTGTTGTCATTGATGGTTTCTACTTATATATACGCAACAACTGCCAAATTATTAAGTCGGAACAGCAATTTTTTTCATGGAGAACAGAAAAACCTGCTCGTAGTACAGCTAATACAGCCACGAGACAGTTGTATAAGTACCCCGTATACAGCTAAGCCAGCGCTGGCTTAGCTGTTCCCGCATCTGTATTAGCTGTATTTTTCAAAAAGACCTAACATTCCTAACATGGAATTTACAATCCATTGTAATACAGAATGTTGTAAAAGTCTATTCTTTTATAAACCTACCATGAGACCTAACATGATCCCTACCATAAAAGGTAACATTTCCCAAGTCCTGATCTGATGTCTGACGTTAGGTGTCATTACCCTTGTTGCCGCGTTGCGTTGCAACGTTGCAATAAGGAGTATAATACATGAAATTGTAGAATAGAATTGTTATTCTATTTATCATAATCCTTCAATAGTCTCTAACTCTTTCCGCATTGAGTGGGGTGGAAGGTGCTTATTGCAACATTGCAACGCAACACTCGCAATGCAATACGCTTGTGTTCAATAAAAAGCGCAGCATTTGCTGCGCTTATTTTTGTGAAGTTCAATGCTTTACGGCCTTATTAAAGTGGATCAGGGAGAACCAACCCGCTTTTTCTTTATTTTTGTGCACTATTGTATAATAGTCTTATTTTGCTATTATTTTTTTGCTGTTCTGAATATAGATCCCATTGGTTGGGTTATCTACTTCTACTCCCCCTAAATTGTATTTTTTTTCTGTGTTATTTCTTTTTACTGATACGGAATTTTGAGATGTAGTTGTAGGGAAATCATTATAGATTTTTACATAGCCATTGTTTAGAATCCATATTTGTGGAACATTCCAGTAACTTCCTGCACTACTGTCAATTACAACAATAGAGAAATCGTTATGCCATTGATAGTTCGGCTCAAGTATCGAAACTACTTCGTTTGTTTCAACTTTGACTAAAACAAGACTTTGTCCCTGAATTACAAAAGCATAGTTGCCTGAAATACCACGTGCATATGTTTGTAAAATCACCTGTTCGCTACTTACAGCATTCTGACTAGAAGACCCAGCACCATTATAAGAATGAAATGAAAGATACATGCCTTGAGGTGAATAAGTAGTGAAATTACCGTTAGAATAAAAGGAAACAGAAGTACAAAAATAGGTGTCATTATAAATTGTCTCATCCTTTGAATAAACTTGAGCGGTGTATACCTCCCCTGTTTTCGGAAATACGAAGACTTTACTATTACCAATGTATTGCGTGTTTTGAGCAACACAATCCATTGAACATACACATAGCATAACTAAAAACATTATTTTGTTTTTCATAATTTATAGTGGGCGTTTATATGCCATTGCCCATCGGCTCTAATTGTATAGTTTTAAGTTTATCATAGCTTTCTTGATACACACAAAAAGAAAACGTGGACAATTTACTTCGTCTACGTTGTTCAAGGTATCGGCAAACACCTAATGTACTAAAACGAGTAAAAGCCCACGCTGAACAGCGTGAACTATCTACTTCAGTTCTCGTACATTGTTCTCTAATTTGCCGATTTTTGAACAACAAGAATCTAAAAGTGGATATTCATCCTATATGTCCAATATATACTAATCTCAGCCCATAGGCATCACAGTTTTATTTGGTTCAACAATTATTTGTTATTTCTCTTCAATCTCTTCGATATATTTATTAACTTGCTGCAAAAGAATTGGCAAATCATTGGTATAAGTTTCCCAAATGAATATTGGACTAGTCGTATAGTAATCATGTACTAACACATTACGTATGTCGGTAAATATCTCTAAGCGACTCTCTCATAAATCATTTTCATATCTTTTGTAGCTTCAGCAGCAGCTGCAGGACGTAATGTACCTTCTTCCACTAAATCAACCTTACGGCCAAGACGTTCTTCGAGTTCACGATGCATTCGAGCGTAAGAAAAAAGTCCGATAGGACTGCTGTGATCAAACAGAATCAGCAAGTCAACATCCGAGTCTTCACGCTCTTCGCCACGGGCAAAAGAACCAAAGAGCCATGCTTTCAAGACGGGTTGGGTCTTGAAATACTCAGCAATCATGCGGGTCATTGTCTCTCTATCCATAGGCAACAACAATTGTTCTGATTGCAAAGATAGCAAGAATTCTCTAAAGTTCCAAACTTTTGGCGAATTATTTGTGGAATGGGGCATCTGTGGACATATTGAAATAGGAACAGATATCCGCTTTTGATGAAAAAAAATACTACGATTGGGTATTTTTTTTGGTAAAAAGTGTCGAATAATAAAAATAAACAGTAATTTTGCATGATGAAATAATTATTAGTAACCTAAACGATAAAACAATGAAAAAGTATTTTTGGAGTATGATGACCATCCTGATGATGGGAGTCATGTGTGTAGGTCTAACGGCCTGTGGTAGTGATGATGACGACGATAATGGCGGCTCTCCGAGCGGCATGGTTGGCGTGTGGAAAAAAGTCTATAAGAAGACTACTTACTACGTGAAAGACAGTAATGGTGAGTGGGTACAAGATGGCAATCCGTCTGAAAAAACGTATGAAGGTTCTGCTAGTGGTTACCAGTTCATGTCAGGCAACAAAGCCCAAGAGGTTGAAATTGATGCCAACGGTAATGTTACTCCCGAAGGTGATGGCTTTGAGTACAAAATCGAGAATGGACACCTTTATATGTTGGAGTTAGACCATCCTGATGAATGGGAAGATTTTGGTGCCTTTAATCTCTCTGGCGATCAGTTTGAATTGTCAGGAGTAGGAGGAAAGAGTACTAGCACTCGCAAAGAGGTAAAGCTTACGAGATATAAGAAAATCAGCTAATTATTTTTATTCCGAAGAGCCAGAAAGCTGGAAAGTCGTATTGTTTGTTGCGACTTTTCAGCTTTCTTCTGTCTCTATAGTATTAAATAATGTATAAAAATGGTGGATTATTCATTGAAAATGACTACCTTTGCACGAAATTAAAAATAAGGATAAAAGCAAAAAGTAAAAATATGGCACAAGAAGATGTATTTAAGAAAATCGTGAGCCACTGTAAGGAGTATGGTTTTGTGTTTCCCTCAAGTGAGATTTACGATGGTTTAGGTGCCGTTTACGACTACGGTCAGAACGGTGTTGAGTTGAAGAATAACATTAAGCAGTACTGGTGGAAGGCTATGACGATGTTGCATGAGAATATCGTGGGTATCGATAGCGCCATCTTTATGCACCCCACAATATGGAAGGCTTCAGGCCACGTGGATGCCTTCAATGATCCCCTTATCGATAACCGCGACTCAAAGAAACGCTATCGTGCAGACGTGTTGATTGAAGACCAGATTGCCAAGTACGACGAGAAGATCCAGAAGGAAGTGGAGAAGGCTCGCAAGCGTTTTGGTGATAGCTTCGATGAGGCCAAGTACCTGGAGACTTCTGAGCGCGTGAAGGAGACCAAGGAGAAGCGCGACGCTCTCCACGCCCGTTATGCTGCTGCTATGCAGGGTCCGGATCTCGATGAGCTGAAGCAGATTATCCTCGACGAGGAGATTGTCTGCCCCATCAGCGGAACCCGCAACTGGACGGACGTCCGTCAGTTCAACCTGATGTTCTCTACGGAGATGGGTGCCTCGGCTGATGCTTCGATGAAGATCTACCTGCGTCCTGAGACCGCTCAGGGTATCTTCGTGAACTACCTGAACGTGCAGAAGACCGGTCGTATGAAGATTCCTTTCGGTATCGCCCAGATTGGTAAGGCTTTCCGTAACGAGATTGTGGCTCGTCAGTTCATCTTCCGTATGCGTGAGTTCGAACAGATGGAGATGCAGTTCTTCGTACAGCCTGGCACTGAGCTCGAGTGGTTCCCCAAGTGGAAGGAGACGCGTATGAAGTGGCATCAGGCTCTGGGCTTCGGCGCAGAGAATTACCGTTTCCACGATCACGACAAACTGGCTCACTATGCCAATGCCGCTACCGATATCGAGTTCAAGATGCCATTTGGCTTCAAGGAGGTGGAGGGTATCCACTCTCGTACGAACTTCGACCTCAGCCAGCACGAGAAATACTCTGGTAAGAGCATCAAGTACTTTGATCCTCAGACCAACGAAAGCTATACTCCGTACGTCATTGAGACCTCTATCGGTGTTGACCGTATGTTCCTGAGCATCATGTGTCACGCTTATGAGGAAGAGAAACTGGAGAATGGCGAGACCCGCGTTGTGCTGAAGTTGCCTGCAGCCTTGGCTCCTGTGAAGTGTGCTGTGATGCCGCTGGTGAAGAAAGACGGTCTGCCTGAAAAGGCTCGTGAGATCATTGACCAGCTGAAGTTCCACTTCAACTGCCAGTATGACGAGAAGGACTCTATCGGCAAGCGCTATCGTCGTCAGGATGCTATTGGTACGCCTTACTGTGTCACCGTTGATCACGATACCCTCAATGATGGTTGCGTGACCCTGCGTTTCCGCGATACGATGGAGCAGGAGCGTGTCAAGATTAGTGACCTGAACAGCATTATCGAAGATAAGGTGAGCATTGCAAGCCTGTTGAAGAAATTACAGTAATAAACGATGAAGTTCAGAAATATCATCTGGTGTACGATGGCATTGTTGGTCCTTGCATCCTGCAAGGAGGAAAGCGATGAGGTGGAGGAGTTTGCCAACTGGCAGAACACCAACGACACGTATTTCAGCAACTTGGTGTCAGAAACACAGAGCAAGATAGACGAAGGACAGACAACATGGGTCCTGATGCCTTGTTATTCATATCCTGATAACGGTATGGTGTTTGGCTATAGCAACTATGTCGTTGCAGAGAAACTGGAGCAGGGAAGTGGCACAACGTCACCCCTGCTGACAGACTCTGTGAAGGTGCACTATGAAGCTCGATTGCTGCCCTCATACAGCTATCCGAAAGGTATGATCTTCGATCGTAGCTATGTGGGTGATTTTGACCCTGATTTAGCTACGCCCACAAAGCTGTCTGTCCTTGGTACCGTAAAGGGCTTCTCTACGGTACTGATGCGTATGCATCGTGGTGATCACTGGCGCATCTATATTCCCTACCAGTTAGGCTATGGTAGTACGGCAAGAAGTGGTGTACCTGCCTATAGCACACTGGTTTTTGACCTGCGTCTGGAAGACTTCTGGCGAAAGACACAGGGCGACAGAGAATAAAACTAATATCGGGCCTATGAAATACGCAGACTATATCCGGATTATTGAAATCGACTCGCTGTGGAGCGGTAAGAAACATATTGTATGGAATCTTGACCCACATGTGAATATCCTTAGCGGTATTAATGGTGTGGGTAAGTCGACCATCTTGAACAAGGTGTTCCGTAGTGTCAATACTAATGGTGACCTGCAGAACCACCTGCTCAAGGGGGTCCACCTGACGGTGGAACCAGAGGATGCTACGCATATCCGTTACGATATCATTCGTTCGATGGACTCACCCATGCTCGACAATGAGACAATGAATCTGGTTGATTCGCGTATTTCATCGGCCCTTGACTTCCAAATCTATCATCTTCAGCGAAAGTACCTGGACTACCAGGTGAATATCGGTAATCGTATCATCAGCGCCTTGCAACAAGGGAATGCTGATGCTGCACAGGAATTGTCGAAACCCAAGACGCGCTTTCAGGATATTGTTGACGAGCTTTTTGAAGAGACAGGCAAGAAGATTGTACGTACAGAGAACGAAATCCGCTTCTCGCAGATTGGTGAGACGCTGGTTCCCTACCAGTTGTCGTCGGGCGAGAAGCAGATATTGGCCATCTTGCTCACTGTGTTGGTGGAGGACCAGCAACCCTACGTGCTCTTTATGGACGAGCCGGAGGTAAGCTTGCATATAGAATGGCAGAAACGACTGATTGATCTTGTCACGGAGTTGAATCCTAACGTGCAGATTATTCTCACCACTCACTCGCCGGCAGTAATTATGAATGGGTGGCTCGACAAGGTAACGGAGGTGAGCGATATTACGATTTAGTTCATCGTTCATAATTCATAATTATGAGCAACCAGCTAAGGGATAATCTCAATTCGCAATACTTCGAGGCTGCCAATCATTTGAAGTCGAAGCAGTCGAAAAGAAGAATCGTAGTCTATGTCGAGAGCTACGACGACATCTTCTTCTGGCGTACTGTGTTGTCGGGCTTCGAGAACGAAAAGCGTTACTTCGAGGTGATGCTGCCGTCACATAAGAAACTGGAGCGAGGCAAGAAGGCTGCTCTGATGGCAGGTTTGGGTGAGGCAATGATAGCTTGTGTCGATGCCGACTACGACTATTTGTTGCAAGGGGCTACGCAACAGTCTCGTAAGGTGCTGGACAACCCTTATGTCTTTCATACCTATGCTTATGCCATTGAGAGTCTGCAATGTTATGCGCCTTCGTTGCATAATGTCTGTGTAGCTATCACGCTCAACGACCATCGCATCTTCGACTTTGAGACCTATCTAACTCAGTACTCTGAGGCTGTGTTCCCCTTGTTTGTATGGTCGGTATGGGCTTATCGTTCAGGGTGTCACAACAAGTTTTCTCTGTCCGATTTCAATCGCGTTGCTGATCCAGGAGGCTTTGATGTGTTCAATCCTGCCCCTTCTATCATTCATCTGCGCAAGAAGGTCAATACCAAGGTGCATCAGTTGCAGCAAGAATTTCCTAATAACAAGGAGGAGTATCTACGTACGAAGGAGAGTATTCTGGCTTTAGGAGTCACTCCGCAAACCACCTATTTATATATACAGGGCCATCATCTTTTCGATACAGTTGTCTTACCTATATTAAATAAGGTGTGCAATCGTCTTCGTATGGAACGTCAGGAAGAGATAGCGCGTACGGCACGACACCATATGCAACGTCAGAATGAGATGTCGTGCTATGAGCATTCATTGCTAGACATCCGTCAGACGCTGAAAAAGAATATGGGCTATATCCAGTCTGAGCAGTTCCATCACATCCAACAGGATGTAGAGCGCTTTCTTACTTAATTGTCTTTCCAGAATGCGCGGGTAAAGAGAATCAGTACGGACATAATCTCCAAACGGCCAACCAACATCAAGAAGGAACAAATCCATTTGATATGGTCGGGGAGACCGCTCCACGACATCTCTGGACCTATCTGCGTACCCAGCGTTGGACCTACATTGCTGATACAACTGAGAGCAATAGTAACAGAGTTCGTGTTGTCGATACCCGCTGCAATCATCAGCGTGGCAGTAAGAATGACGATGATGGTGAAGATGGCAAAGAATGCCAAGAGAGTGCTCAGTTGGGAGTGGGGTACAGGAACACCGTTAATCTTGACGGGTAATACTGCGTTGGGGTGCAGCAGTTTGTGGAACTCGTTGCGTAACACCTTCATAATCATCACAGCACGGACGCACTTAAAGCCTCCTGTTGTAGAACCAGAACAGGCCCCTATAAACATCAGACAACCTAGAATAACCCATGTAATGTGAGGCCAGCGTGCCGCATCATCGTTGAAGAGTCCTGTGGTTGTCAGGAACGACACCACTTGGAATAAGGCAGAACGTAGTGCACTATCTAAACCATAACCATTGCGGGTCATCAGCAGGTACATGATCCAGCACGTTGCTGCTACGATGATGAAGATATACAGTTTAAACTCCGAACTCTTGAATAATATTCCTGGACGTAGCTTGAAGATACTCATATAGAGCATCATGAAGTTGATACCTGCCAAGAACTGGAAGAGTACGCAGATATAGTCGATGGTGGCAGAGTTGTAAAAGAGTATGGATTCGTTGTGGGTGGCGAAACCTCCCGTAGCGGTGGTCGTCATCGCATAATTGATGCTGTTGAACCAGTCCATTCCTGCGGCATAGAAAGCCAGAATGCAGGCGATGGTCAATCCCAGATAGACTGTCCAAATCCATTTGGCCATCGTCGACAGTCGCGGATGCATCTTTGAACGCATGGGGCCAGTAGCTTCAGCGGCAAAGACCTTCACGCTACCACTGCCCACCATAGAAGGCAGAATGGCAATGGTGAAGAATACAATTCCCAAACCACCAATCCACTGTGTCTGTGTGCGCCAATAAAGGGTGGCATGCGGCATCGACTCTACGTCGTCAAGGATAGTGGCTCCCGTTGTGGAGAACCCCGACATAGTCTCAAAGAAAGCATCGGTAATACTAGGAATATAGCCGCTGATAATGAAGGGTAGCATACCGAAGAGACTGAATATTACCCATGTGGAGGTTACCAGCAGGTAGGAGTCGCGGCGACTGAGGTTGTTGTTGGCTTCGCTGCCGAAGTATTTCATAACAAAACCACAGCAGATGGTGAAGATAGCTGAAATAAGAAAGGCTATCAGGTCGTCTTCCTTGTAGTAGAGGGATACACCTGCACAGATGAGTAGCAGTGAACCCAACAGGAAGAGCAGTGAACCGATAATCTTATATATCAGCTTAAGATTTACCATAGCACGTTGGCCTTAAAAAACTTCTCTACTTTCTTCAAGTTCTGTTCGTGACAGAACACCATGACGGAGTCGCCGGCTTCTATCTGTGTGTTACCATTGACAAGGATGCCTTGGTCGTGACGCACCAAACCGCCAATGGTTACACCAAACGGCAGTCCTAAGTCCTTGACTGCTTTCTTTGTGACGCGAGACCCTTCGGCAGCAACGAATTCAGCAACGTCACTGTCGACCATCATCAGTGAACGCACATTGCTAACATCTGCGTCAAGCATCATCTGGTAGATATGTCCTGCCGCCAGTGTTTTCTTGTTGATGATGGTGCCGATATCCAAACTCTCAGCCATCTCCACATAGTCCAGATTCTCAACCATTGCGATGGTCTTCCTAACACCTAGTCGCTTGGCAGTCAGACAGGCCAGAATATTAGTCTCGGCATTGTCGGTCAGCGCAACGAAGGCCTGTGTGCTCTGAATACCTTCATCCTGCAGCAGTCCTAAGTCGCGACCGTCACCATGGATAATCATTGTGTCAACATCGTTGAGCAACTCGTTCAGATGCTCACAACGCTGCTCGTCAATCTCAATGATCTTGATGTTCATATAGTCGGGAGCAGTCAGTGCCACACGTACTGCTGTCTTGCTGCCTCCCATGATAATCACGTTCTTTACGTCGGCATAGTGCTCTTTGCCAGAAATCTTACGGATATAAGGAATATACTCGCGAGTGGTCATGAAGTAGGCGATGTCGTTGACGCGCAGTTCGTCATTACCACCAGGAATGAGTGTCTCGTCAGCACGCTTGATAGCGACGATATGGTAGGGGTCGTCAGGACCACAGAGTGTACGCAAGGGCTGGTTCAGTATCTCACAGGTCTCACGCAATTTGATGCCCAGCATAATGAGAGCACCACCATGAACATCCCAGCGTTGGCGCACCCACGACATCTTCAGTCCGTTGATAATGTCATTGGCTGCAAGCACCTCTGGATAGATGAGCGAGTTGATGCCCATCGTCTCAAAGAATGACTTTAGGCTGGGTGCCAGGTATTCATAGTTGTCTATGCGCGCTACGGTCTTCTTGGCTCCTAAGGCATGGGCTATCATGCAGGCATTCATGTTGCGACTTTCGTCAGGCGTAACACCAACAAAAAGGTCAGCGTGTTCCACACCTGCTTCCTTCAAGGTCTGAATGCTGTTTGGTGAACCGTGGAGCGTCATGATGTCGTAACGACTCTCCAGACCGGTTAGACGGTCGATGTTGTCATCTATCAAGACACAGTCTTGGTGGTCTTTGGACAGTAGTTTCGACAGGTGTGTGCCTACAGCGCCTGCTCCGCCGATAATAATCTTCATGTCAGTTCTTGTATTGCTTTGATAATACCGTCTTTGTCAATACCGACAATAGCTTGCAGTTCCTGGACGGTACCATGTTCCACAAACTTGTCAGGGAGTCCCAGACGTTTGATGACAGGATAATAGCCGTGGTCACTCATCCACTCTATGATAGCTGAGCCCATACCGCCGTTACGCACACCGTTCTCTACGGTAATGATACGCTTGAATTTGCGACCCACCTCGTCAAGTATAGACTCGTCGAGTGGTTTCAGGAATCGCATGTCGTAATGGGCGACACTTATGTTATCGCCAAGTTCGGCAATAGCCCTTGTCACGTTATTACCTATCGGACCAATGCTCAAGACGGCTACATCTTTACCATCCTTCAGTTTGCGACCAGTACCCACTTTCACCTCCTCAAATGGACAACGCCAGTCTTGCAACTCGCCACCACCTCGTGGATAACGGATAACGAAGGGTCCCTTGTTGGGCAGTTGTGCTGTATACATCAGACGACGCAATTCGTGCTCGTCCATAGGTGAACAGATAGTCAGATTGGGTATAGGTCTCAGGGCGGCCAAATCGAAGGCACCATGGTGCGTCGGACCGTCTTCGCCCACCAGTCCAGCACGATCAAAGCAGAACACCACATTTAGGTTCAGCAATGCTACATCGTGGATGATGTTGTCGAAGGCTCTTTGGGCAAAAGCACTATAGATGTTGCAGAAGGGGAGCAGACCGTCTTTGGCCATGCCGCCTGAGAATGTGACAGCATGCCCTTCGGCAATTCCTACATCGAAAGTTCTTTCAGGCATCTCCGCCATCATGATGTTCATCGAACAACCGCTAGGCATCGCAGGTGTTACGCCCACAATTTTCGGATTCTGCTGTGCCAACTCTAGTAGTGTGTGACCAAACACATCCTGATATTTTTGTGGCTTTGTCGGATCGTCGTCAACGATACGCTCGCCAGTGTCAGGATTAAACTTGCCTGGAGCATGCCATGTCGTCACATCTTTTTCAGCTGGCGCATAGCCATGTCCCTTTTGGGTGTGCAGATGCAACAGCTTGGGCCCTTTCATGTCCTTGATAGCACTGAGTATGCGTACCAACTCTTTGACATCGTGACCATCGAACGGACCAAAGTAACGGATATTCATACCGTCGAAGATATTCTGCTGGTGGGCAATGGCACTCTTAATGGCGTTAGACAAACGCTGGATACCTTTCTTGCGGTCGTCATTCATCAAACCCTTACTATGCAACCATCTTGTAGTCTTGAATTTGATGGCATTATAAGTCCTGTGCGTATTCAGCCCCAGTAGATATTTCTGCATACCACCCACGCTGCGGTCTATCGACATGTCATTGTCGTTCAAGATAATCAGCAGGTCGTTGGGACTCGATGATACATTGTTCAGTCCCTCAAAAGCCAAACCGCCGCTCAGTGCTCCATCGCCGATGACAGCAACCACATTGCGGTCTTTTCCTTCCAACTTTGCTGCTACGGCCATACCTAACGCTGCAGAGATGCTGTTCGATGCATGTCCGCAGGCAAAGGTGTCGTATTCGCTTTCAAAAGGAGAGGGGAATGGACGGATGCCCCCTAACTTGCGATTAGTGCAGAACTGCTCGCGACGTCCTGTCAGTATTTTGTGGCCGTATGCCTGGTGCCCCACGTCCCATACAATTCTGTCTTCAGGTGTGTTATAAACATAGTGTAAGGCTACCGTAATCTCTGCCACCCCCAAGCTGGAGGCCAAGTGACCGGGATTCACTGAAAGCTCCTTCACGATGTCCTCGCGAAGTTCTTGGCACACTTCCTGCAACTGGTCAACGCTTAACTTGCGTAGGTCTGCAGGATATTGTATTTGGGCTAACAACCCATTATTCTGTGTTTCCAAAATAGTATTTACTTCTTTTATAGACCGCAAAGATACAACAAATCGTGCAAATATCAAAATAAAATCAAAAATTCTTGCACATTACATAAAAACTTCATATATTTGCACAAAGTTTTCAACTACTGACCAGGACATTTTATGATAAACATCACCTTACCAGAGGATTCTATTGCAAGAAGACTGTCGTTCTATCTTGCAATGGAGGAATATGTCGCTCGTCAGCAATTGGCTGACGACGCTTTCTTCCTTTGGCAGGTAGAGCCCAGTGTTATCTATGGGCGCAATCAAGTGGTGGAGAATGAGGTTAATCTGGAATACTGTCGTGAGCACGACATTCAGGTATACCAAAGGAAGAGTGGGGGAGGCTGTGTCTATGCCGACCACGACAACCTGATGCTGTCGTATATTACCAGAGAACAGCAGGTTGGCTTTGTCTTCAACCGTTTTGTCAATATGCTGTTGCTCGTCCTGCGTAAAATAGGTGTTGAAGCAACAGGCACCCATCATAACGATATCATGATTGGTGATCGTAAAGTGTGTGGTACCGCTTGCAGGGTGACGCCTTATGGGTGTATCGTCCACAGCACCATGCTCTATGATACGAATATGCAACACATGCTACAGGCCATCACCCCCAGCCACGAGAAACTGGCGAAGAATGGGGTTGAGAGTGTGCGTCAACGTATCACCCTGCTGAAAGACTATACCTCGCTAAGTTTAGAGGAAATCAAGATGCTTGTCATCCAGACTCTCTGCGACACGGAGTATCAGTTGACAGAGGCTGATGTCTGTGTCATTGAAGAAATAGAAAATAATCAAATAGTAAAATAAAATGATGTCAACGGAACAAGAACAAGAGAAAAAAGACAAACAGACTTGTCTCTACGATAAGCATGTTGCGTTAGGGGCTTTGATGTCACCATTTGGTGGCTTTGTGATGCCTATACAGTATGTCGGTATTGTACAAGAACACAATGCTGTCCGCGAGAAGGTGGGTCTCTTTGATGTGAGTCACATGGGTGAGGTGACCGTAAAAGGTCTTGATGCAGAACGCTATGTTCAGCATATCTTTACCAACGATATTGCCGACGCTCCTGTTGGTAAAATTTTTTATGGCATGATGTGCTATGAGAATGGTGGAACGGTTGATGACCTATTAGTATATAAAATAGGCGAGAACGACTTTTTCTTGGTAATTAATGCCGCCAATATCGATAAGGACTGGGAGTGGATGCAGCAGAATGCCAAGGGTTTTGATATTGACTTGCAGAATCGTAGCGACTATTACGGCCAGATAGCAGTTCAGGGCCCAGAGGCTGAGCATACTGTTGAAACAGTGCTGGGACTGCCTTGTGCAGAATTGGGTTTCTACACCGTTAAGACTATTGGCGGTGTCATTGTATCGCGTACTGGTTATACTGGTGAGGACGGATTTGAGATATATGCATCGCACGACTATATCCGCGAGTGCTGGGAGAAGTTGATTAAGGCTGGTGTTCAGCCTTGCGGACTGGGATGTCGCGACACGTTGCGCTTCGAGGTAGGTCTGCCTCTCTATGGCGATGAACTGTCAGAAGATATCACCCCTATAATGGCTGGTCTTGGATTGTTTGTCAAGCTTGACAAGGCAGAGTTTATAGGTAAGGATGCTCTGGCCAAACAAAAGGCCGAGGGGCCTGCAAAGAAACTGGTAGGTATCGAGTTGGATGATAAGGCTATCCCCCGTCATGGCTACCCAGTGCTGAATATGCAGGGCGAACAGATAGGCGAAGTGACTACTGGTTATCACTGTCTGTCGGTAGACAAGAGTGTGTGCATGGCATTGGTGGATGCACAATACTCAAAGCTAGATACAGAGTTGCAGATACAGATTCGCAAAAAGGTATTCCCAGGCAAAGTGGTTAAAAAACAATTTTATTCTAAAAACTATAAAAAATAGATATTATGGCTAAAGTTATTGAAGGACTCTACTACTCAGAGTCGCACGAGTTTGTAAGAGTAGATGGTGATTTCGGTTTTGTAGGTATCACAGATTACGCCCAGAACGCATTGGGTAATGTGGTTTATGTAGATATGCCAGAGGTTGACGACGAGGTTGAGGCTGGTGAGGAATTTGGTGCAGTAGAGAGCGTAAAGGCTGCATCTGACCTGATTTCGCCAGTTAGCGGTACCGTAGTTGAGGTGAACGAGGCTCTCGACGATCAGCCAGAGCTCATCAACCAGGATGCCTACGAGAACTGGATTATCAAGGTACAGTTGAGCGACAAGGTCGATCTGGACAATCTGATGGATGCCAAAGCCTATGCTGCATTCTGCGAATAATAATTGATTATGGATTATAAGTATTTTCCACATACTGAGTCGGACCTGAAGGCGATGATGGATAAGGTGGGTGTGAAAGACCTGGACGGTCTTTACGCCCAAATACCCGATGCCATCCGCTTCAAGAATGACTATCAGCTGCCATCTGAGATGAGCGAGATAGAGGTTCGCAAACTCTTTGAGAAGTTGGGCTCGCAAAACCAACAGATGACTTGTTATGCAGGTTATGGCGTATACGATCACTATACTCCATCCGTGATTCCAAGTTTGTTGCAGCGTTCCGAGTTCCTAACATCTTATACTCCTTATCAGGCAGAAATCTCGCAGGGCACGCTCCATTATATCTTTGAGTATCAGAGCATGATGGCCGAACTGACAGGTATGGACATCTCTAATGCATCGATGTATGATGGAACGACGGCTACTGCCGAGGCTATGATGATGGCTGTGGCTGTCGGCAAGAAAGTGAACAAGGTGTTGGTGTCTGAAACCTTGAATGCCGATATCAGGAAGGTGCTCGATACCTATGCTTTACATCAGGGCATTGAGTTGGAAACAATTGCCGAGAAGGATGGTGTGACTGATTTCGACGATCTCAAGACGAAACTTGCTGTTGGAGGTGTTGCAGGTGTCATCGTGCAGCAGCCAAACGCTATAGGTCTCGTTGAGGACTTTACGGGCTTTGCCGATGCGTGTCACGACAACAAAGCACTGCTGATTATCAACAGCGTAGCTGCCGATCTTGCCGTGCTGAAGACACCAGGTGAATGGGGAGCCGACATTGCTGTGGGTGACGGCCAAAGCCTTGGCATTCCCATGCAGTGGGGCGGCCCTTACGTAGGCTATATGTGCTGTACAGAGAAGTTGATTCGTAAGATGCCAGGCCGTATTGTCGGCATGACGAAGGATAATCGCGACCAACGGGCTTTTGTGCTCACTCTTCAGGCTCGCGAACAGCACATTCGTCGACAGAAAGCCACCTCTAACATCTGTAGTAATCAGAGTCTGATGGCACTCTTCGTAACTATCTATATGTCGCTGATGGGCAAACAAGGACTGAAGGAGGCTGCAGAGCTTTCATATGCAGGTGCTCATTATCTCTGCGACAAACTCTTGGCAACAGGACATTTCTCTCTTGTTTACGACAAGCCTTTCTTCAACGAATTCCTTGTCCGTTATGATAAGGATCTCGACGAACTGATTTCGTTCTATATCATGAACGGCATTCTGCCTGGTTTGAAGATGAGTGATGGTAGCCTGCTCATGGCTGTTACGGAGAAGCGTACAAAGGAAGAAATCGACTTTTTTCTCAGTATACTTCCAATGGCCCATGGCGTACATTAATGTTCTAAACGTGAGATTATGAATAATCGATTATACGGAAACCTTATTTTCGAACTCTCTCACGAGGGACGAAAAGGCTACAGCCTGCCAAAAAACAATTTTGGCGATTACGAGATACCGGCTGCGATGAAACGTGCAGAAGATGCTCAATTGCCAGAATGTGATGAGCTGACGGTGGTGCGCCACTATACAAACCTCTCGAATAATAACTTTGGTGTTGATACGGGCTTCTATCCGCTGGGATCGTGCACTATGAAGTACAATCCTAAGATAAATGAGGAGGTAGCTGCTATGCCACAGTTCCAGAACCTGCATCCTAAGCAGCCTGCTGTAACTGTAAAGGGCGCTCAGGCATTAGTAACATTGCTTGAGAAATCGCTCTGTGAACTTACCGGTTTGGCACACTTCACCTTTAAGCCCTATGCAGGTGCTCATGGTGAGTTGACTGGCCTGATGACTATCGACAACTACCATCGCAGTCGTGGCGATATGGCCCGTAAAAAGGTGGTTGTGCCTGATAGTGCCCATGGTACAAACCCTGCATCGGCAGCAGTATGCGGACTGGAGATTGTTGAGGTGAAGTCATTGGCCAACGGTCAGGTTGACTTCGAGGATCTGCAGCGCATCGTAGCTGAGCAAGGTCAGGAGATTGCCGCTATGATGATGACCAATCCCAATACCCTTGGACTGTTCGAGACACGTATCCCTGAGATTGCAAAACTGATACACGACTGCGGTGGATTGATGTACTACGATGGTGCTAACCTGAATCCTATGCTTGGTGCTTGTCGGCCTGGCGATATGGGATTTGATGTGATGCACATCAATCTGCACAAGACGTTCTCTACGCCTCATGGCGGTGGTGGCCCTGGTTCAGGTCCTGTAGGCGTTCGCGAGGGATTGCAGGATTGCTTCCCGTTTGTATCGCCCTATCAAGGCAACTATGCTGTGATGATGCGTGCCTATGCATACATCCTGTCGTTGGGTCGTGAGCATGTTAAGGAGGTTGGTCCGCTGGCAGTGCTCAACGCCAACTACATCAAGGAGAGTCTGAAAGATGTCTACGAACTCCCTATCGATGGTTTATGCTGTCACGAGTTTGTGTTCGATGGACTGAAGGATAAGAGTACAGGAGTAACTACGATGGATGTGGCTAAGCGACTGCTTGACTATGGTTACCATGCGCCAACCATCTACTTCCCTCTACTGTTCCACGAGAGTTTGATGATTGAGCCCACTGAGAACGAGTCGAAGGAAACACTCGATGGATTCATTGACGTGATGCGAAAAATAGCCGAGGAGGCTAAGACTGATCCTGAGATGGTGAAGAGTGCTCCACACACTACACCTATCGGACGTGTTGACGATGTACTCGCTGCTAAGCATCCTGTAACGACCTATCGCCAACTCCAGGCAGAAAATGTTCAATGATCAATGTTCAATGTTCAATGTTCAATGTTCAATGGAAAAGGTTGATTTGATTATCATCGGCGCGGGCCCAGGAGGTTACCGCGCCGCTGAATATGCTGCTAAACAAGGCCTGAAGGTTGTCATCTTCGAAGGTTCTGAGGTTGGTGGTACATGTCTGAACGTAGGTTGTATACCTACCAAAACCTATGTGCATAGCGCTACTTTTGATGAGGCACGCGAGCGTATGGCTACAGTTGTAGCCCAACTACGTCAGGGTGTTGAGGGTATACTCTCGCATCCTAATATCACGCTGGTTCGTGAGAAGGGTGTGTTTACGGATGCTCATACCGTTGGCGACTATACCGCTGATAACATTATTATTGCTACTGGTTCCGAAACCAAATGGCTTCCTATCAAGGGTGTTGATGATCCTCGCGTGGTAGATTCCACAGGCTTGTTGCAGTTAGAAATCTTACCCAAGCGTCTTGCAATTATCGGCGCAGGAGTTATCGGCATGGAGTTCGCCTCTGTGTTCAATCGCTTTGGTTCAGAGGTTACAGTCATCGAGTACCTGAAGGAATGTTTGCCAGCTCTTGATTGTGACATTGCTAAGCGTCTGCGCAAGTATCTGGAAAAGCAGGGCATCACCTTCAAGATGAAGACTGCTGTTGATAATGTTGCTGATATCGATGCCGATGTAATCCTGATGGCCACAGGCAGAAAGCCTCGTGCGCAGGCCGACTTAGCCAATGCAGGTATTGAGTATGATGAGCGCAAGGGCGTAACCGTAGATGAGAACTTCAAGACTACTGTGGATGGCATCTATGCTATTGGAGATGTGAACGGCAAGCAGATGCTGGCCCATGCAGCTGAGATGCAGGCCATACGTGCTGTGAATCAGATCATCGGCAAGAAAGATGGTATCGACTTCAGCATTATGCCTGCTGCGATATTCACCCAACCAGAAGCTGCCTGCGTAGGTCCTACTGAGGATCAGCTAAAAGAACAGGGTATAGCATACGAATGCAAGAAGTCATTCTGGCGTGCCAATGGTAAGGCTCTTGCTATGGGCGAAACAGAAGGCCTGTTGAAACTCTTTGTTGCCCCCGGTGGCCAAATTCTAGGCTGCCATGCCTATGGTGCTCATTCGGCCGACATAATACAGGAGGTTAGTGCCTTGATGTGCAAACGCACCACTATAAGTGAGCTCTCCGACATGGTGCACATTCATCCTACTTTGGGAGAAATTCTCCTCTCTGCTGTCGGCTGATTATACGGCGTTTAAGGGCTAAATAGCCATTTTTACTCCTATTTTCTTTGTCAATTGGAGAAGAATGAGTACTTTTGCAGCGTTATATAACAAAAAACGATGGTTTATAAATACGATTTCCTGATTATCGGTGCTGGCGTGGCCGGTATGAGTTATGCGCTGAAAGTTGCACGCGCTAAGAAAGGTAAGGTGTGCATGATTTGCAAGGCTGGTCTCGATGAGGCTAATACGTCGTTTGCACAGGGTGGTGTGGCTTCAGTGACCAATCTGAAGTTGGATACCTTCGACAAGCATATAGCCGATACCATTATTGCTGGTGATTTCATCAGCGACCGTAAAGCCGTAGAGCAGGTGGTGCGTATGGCTCCCGAACAGATTAAGGAACTAACGGGGTGGGGTGTTAACTTCGACCGTAAGGAAGATGGTGACTTCGACCTGCACCGTGAGGGTGGCCACTCGGAGTTCCGCATCCTGCATCATGCAGACGATACGGGTGCTGAGATTCAGCGTGGACTGATGGAGGCCGTGCGTAACAATCCCGATATCGACATCAAGGAGAACCACTTCGCTGTCGAGATTATCACGCAGCACCATCTGGGTGTGCGCGTCACTCGTCGCTCACCGAATATCCAATGTTATGGTGCCTATGTGCTGAACCCTAAGACACAGAAGGTGGATACCTATTTGTCAAAGGTGACGGTGATGTGTACGGGAGGTTGTGGCGCTGTCTATTTGACGACCTCGAACCCTGTCATTGCCACTGGAGACGGCATCGCGATGGTCTATCGCGCCAAGGGTACGGTTGCTGACATGGAGTTTGTGCAGTTCCATCCTACTGTGTTGCACAACCCCAACGAGACGCATCCTGCCTATCTCATCACGGAGGCTATGCGTGGCTATGGTGGCGTACTAAAACTACCTAATGGTGAGACGTTTATGGAGAAATACGATGAGCGTCTGTCGTTGGCTCCACGCGACATTGTGGCTCGTGCCATCGATAAGGAGATGAAGATTCATGGTTTGGATCACGTCTGTCTGGACGTCACGCATAAGAATCCTGAAGAGACACGCCACCATTTCCCCAATATCTACCAGAAGTGCCTGTCTATGGGTATTAATATCACCACCGATTATATCCCTGTGCGCCCTGCGGCCCACTACATGTGTGGAGGTATTAAGGTAGATCTCAACGGTCAGTCTTCCATTGAACGCCTCTATGCTCTTGGCGAGTGCTCTTGTACGGGTTTGCATGGTGGCAACCGTCTGGCCAGCAATTCGCTTATCGAGGCGGTTGTCTATGCCGAGACAGCAGCCCGTCACTCTTTGGAGCATGTCGACCAGTATGACTACAACGAGCGTGTGCCGGAATGGAACGATGAGGGTACGATGACCAATGAGGAGAAGGTGCTCATCACCCAGTCGGTCAAGGAGGTCAACCAGATTATGTCAAACTATGTGGGCATCGTGCGCTCCGACCTGCGCCTTCATCGTGCGTGGGATCGTCTGGATATGCTTTACGAAGAGACAGAACGCCTGTTCAAGCGTGTCAAGGCCAGTCGCGACATCTGCGAATTGCGCAATATGATCAATGTAGGATATTTGATTACCCGCTGGGCATTGGAGCGTAAGGAATGTCGTGGCCTGCACTTCACGACAGACTATCCTCATCACGCTTACGACAAGAAATAAACGAATATTTGTTACATATTCATTGCACAAAACAATCGAAGTGTGCACATTTCGGCTGTTTTTGTGCATTTTATTTGGCTGTCTGCGTAAAAAAGTGTAATTTTGCACCCGATTTTGCAAAAGGATATCATTTATACACATTATTAATATAATATGGCTTTGAAAATTGTTGTGCTGGCCAAGCAAGTGCCAGACACCCGTAACGTGGGTAAGGATGCAATGACTGCCGAAGGCACCGTTAACCGTGCTGCCCTACCCGCCATCTTCAATCCAGAAGATTTGAATGCCCTGGAGCAGGCCCTTCGCCTGAAGGAGCAGAACCCAGGCTCAACAGTAGGAATCCTCACGATGGGTCCTCCACGTGCAG
>JAEEGH010002729.1_pt1 | contig 47340 bp, 40 predicted proteins | sample 9134181 | NCBI WGS metagenome assembly JAEEGH01 (sample SAMN16246544, study PRJNA631951) | gut metagenome | biome: gut microbiome; feature: rumen; material: DP-attached | host: Bos | place: Iran: Karaj | collected 2018-10
GCTGGAAGAAGTGGATGGCGCCCGGCTGGCAGCCCATGTTGGAGACCTCGCAGCAGCACCAGGTGCCGTTGGCCTTCAGTTCCTTCGCGTCGTCTTCCGAAAGCTCGTTCTGGAAAGCGCAAGGGAGGGCGATGTCGCATTTCACGCTCCAAGCCTTCTTGCCAGGGGTGAAGATGGCCTTGCCCGGGAACTTGGTCGCCATATCCTCGACCTTGTTGCGGTTCGAAGCACGCATTACGAGCATATAGTCGATCATCTCCTTGGTGATGCCGGCGGGAATCTCGCAGACACCGTCAGGACCGGAGATCGCAACGACCTTGGCGCCGAGTTCGGTCGCCTTCGTCGCAGCACCCCAAGCCACGTTGCCGAAGCCGGAGAGAGCCACGGTGCAGCCCTTGATGTCCTTGCCGGCCTTGTGCAGCAGGTTCTGAGTGAAGTAGAGGGCACCGAAACCGGTGGCCTCCGGACGGAGGATCGAGCCGCCCCAGGTAGCACCCTTACCAGTCAGCACACCCGTGTTGTACTCGCGGGCGAGCTTCTTGTACATACCGTACAGATAACCGATTTCGCGGCCGCCGACACCGACGTCACCGGCAGGAACGTCCTGATCCGGGCCGATGCACTGCCACAGTTCGGTCATGAAGGCCTGGCAGAAGCGCATGATTTCGTCGTTGCTCTTGCCCACCGGGTCGAAGTCGGAACCACCTTTGGCACCACCCATCGGGAGGGTCGTCAGGGCGTTCTTGAAGGTCTGCTCGAAGCCCAGGAATTTCAGCATCGAAGGCGTAACGGCCTTGTGGAAGCGGAGACCGCCCTTGTAGGGGCCGATCGCGCTGTTGAACTGGATACGATATCCGAGGTTGGTCTGCACCTTGCCGGCATCGTCAACCCAGGTCACGCGGAACGTGAAAATACGGTCGGGCTCGACCATACGCTCGACGATCTGCGCCTTCTCGAATTCGGGATGCTGGTTGTACACTTCCTCGATGGAGTCGAGGACCTCGCGGACAGCCTGGAGATACTCGCTCTCACCGGGGTGCTTCCGCTCAAGGTTAGCCATAATTTCAGCTACTTTCATGATTGAAATTTGTTATTAAAAAAGGTTGTTGTACTATTTGTTAAATAAGTTTTCCATTATTCCACCGTCCAGGTGGCGCCGCTGCGGAGCAGTTCGTCCATGCAGGTGATCTTGGAAGCTTCCTTGACCTGGGTGAGCTGGTCGCGGACGCGGTCGTCGTAGGTCGGTTCGCTGACCTGACGGATCACACCGAGAGCCACCGGATAGTCCGGATACTTCATATTGATAAGCTGGTTCTGGATGGCCGGATCTTCGGCGTGGGCGTCGTGGACGAGCAGTTTGTCGACCGTGATGCCGTTTTCGCCGATCTTGACCACCTTGAGCTTGCCGTGCTCGAGGATCAAACCCTTGTCCTTCTCCTTGCCGAAGACCATCGGTTCGCCGTGGCGGAGGATGATCGTGCGGTCGGCACGGTACTCGCGGTCGGAAATCGCACTGTGGGCACCGTCGTTGAAGATCACGCAGTTGGTGAGCATTTCGCAGACCGAGCAGCCGTCGTGGGCAGCGGCGGCCACGAAAATCTCCTGGTTCAGCACGATCTCGCTGTCAAGGCTGCGGGCGAAGAAAGTACCGCGGGCGCCCAGCACGAGCGAACCCGGGGTGAACGGATTCTCAACCGTACCATAGGGCGAGGTCTTGGTAATCTGGCCCAGTTTGGAGGTCGGGGAATACTGTCCTTTCGTCAGACCGTAGATCTGGTTGTTGAACAGGATGATATTGATGTCGATGTTGCGACGGATAGCGTGGATGAAGTGGTTGCCGCCGATCGCCAGCGCATCGCCGTCACCGCAGGCCTGCCACACGGAGAGGTCGGGATTGGCGACCTTCACGCCGGTGGAGATGGCCGTAGCGCGGCCGTGGATGCTGTGGAAACCGAAGGTATCCATATAGTACGGAAGGCGCGAAGAGCAGCCGATGCCCGAAATGAACACCAGGCGCTCCTTGCTGTAGCCGCGCTGTTCGCAGACGACCGGAAGGGCACGGTGGATGGCGGCCAGGACGGCGTGATCACCGCAACCGGGGCACCAGCGTACCTCCTGATTGCTCTTGAAATCTTGTGCAGTATATTTCATCGTGAGTTCCTCCAGTTAAAGAATGGCATTGACCGCATCCACGATCTCCTTCACGATGAAGGGCTGACCCTGGACCTTGTTGTACTGCAGATAATCGAACTGCGGGAGTTTCGCACGCAGGTAATCGGCGAACTGGCCGCTGTTGAGCTCGCATACGATGATCTTCTTGTAGCGTGCGAAGATGTCGGCCGTGTTCTTCGGCAGCGGGTTGATGAAGTCGAAGTGGCAGAGGGCCACACGTTTGCCTTCATCCTGAAGCTCATGCAGCGCGGTGTAGAGGTGGCCGAACGTGCCGCCCCAGCCCACGATCAGGACATCGGCCTCGTCGGGTCCGATGACTTTCTGCTCGGGGAGATAGTCGGCCAGGCGCGCCACTTTTTCTGCGCGCTCCGCCACCATCTTGGCGTGATTCTCGGGATCGGAGGAGATGACACCCGCGGTGTTCTTCTCCAGACCGCCGACACGATGTTCCAGACCGGCCTTGCCGGGGAACGCCCACTTGCGGGCGAACGACTTGGGATCACGTTCGAAAGGCTTGAAAGCGCCTTCGCAACGATCGATCACCGGCGGTTTGATGGCCGGATAATCCTTCATCGAAGGAATGCGCCACGGCTCACTGCCGTTGCCCAGGAAACCCTCGGTGAGCAGGATAACGGGCATCATATGCTCCATCGCATATTTGCCGGCATAGAAAGCGGCGTCGAAGCAGTGGCTCGGCGAATGGGCGGCGACCACGGCGATCGGGCACTCACCGTTACGTCCGTAGAGGGCCTGGGCGAGGTCGGTCTGCTCCGTCTTGGTCGGGATACCCGTCGAAGGGCCGCTGCGCTGCACGTCGACCAGCACGAGCGGGAGCTCGGTGATCATCGCCAGACCCAGCGCCTCGCTCTTGAGCGAGAGACCCGGACCCGAAGTCGTCGTGACGGCGAAGTTGCCGGCATAGGCGGCGCCGATGGCGGTGCAGATGCCCGCAATCTCGTCTTCCGCCTGCAGGGTCTTGACGCCGAGATTCTTGTGGATGGCCAGTTCCTCGAGGATGGCCGTAGCCGGAGTGATCGGGTAGGAACCGCAGAAGAGCGGACGTCCACTCTTCTCGGAAGCCGCGATCAGACCCCAGGCCGTTGCCTGGTTGCCGCTGATGTTGCGGTACACGCCTTTCTCCTGCTTGGCCGGCTTCACCGTATAGGTGTTGGCGATGGCCTGGATGTTGGCCGCGTAGTTGAAACCGTCGAAGAGCACCTTCTTGTTGGGTTCGATCAGGGCCGGTTTTTTCTTGAACTTCTTCTCAAGATAAGCATAGGTGAACTCGAGCGGACGGTTGAACATATAGAAGCACATACCGAGCGTGAACATGTTCTTGCAGCGCACGATGGCTTTCTGGTCCATACCGCTGTCCTTGAGACTTTCCTTGGTCAGCGTAGTGATCGGTGAGTAAATGATATTGCGGTCCTCGATCTGAAGTTCAGTGATCGGGTCCAGCGTGGCATAGCCGGCTCTCTTGATGAGCGCTTCATCGAACGTGTCGGTGTCGATGATGACGGTTGCAGTAGGTTTCGCCCACTTTGCGTTGGCACGCAGGGCGGCAGGATTCATTGCGACCAGCACATCACAAAAATCTCCGGGCGTGTTGATCTCGTTGCTTCCGATATGGACCTGGAAGCCCGAAACGCCGGAGACAGTGCCGTGCGGTGCACGAATTTCTGCCGGATAGTCGGGGAACGTGGAAATTTCGTTGCCATACAAGGCAGAGGCGTCAGCGAACAGGGTGCCTGTCAGCTGCATTCCATCTCCCGAGTCTCCGCAAAACCTGATTACAACATCTTGGGTGTCGATTACTTTATGTTGCATAGGTTAAATGTTAGGTAGGTATCGAATAGTTTACTGTGCGTTGGGGGTTGTGTTCTGAAGCTGCGTCGGGGCCACCTTGTTGGCCGGGATGCCGAGTTCTTTCTTGACAAGCGGCAGCAGGTTCACGCTCACCGCTTCGTCATAATAGATGAGTGAGCCGGAAGACAGGTCGAACACATAGGTCAGTCCCTGTGCCTTGGCCACCTTGGTGACGGCGTCCTGCGCCTTGTCAATCACCGGAGTCATCAGCGTCTGCTGCATCTGGGCCATCTCCTGCTGGGCATTCTGCTGGAACTGCTGGATACGCTGTCCGAGTTCCTGAAGCTCACGCTGCTTGGTCTCGAGGACCACCGGTGCCCATTCGTTCTGTTTGCGCTGATATTCGTTCACTTTGTTGTTGTACTCGGTTCCCATCCCCTCCAGGGTCTCCTGCAGGTCGTTTTCATAAGCCATCAGTTTGACCAGGGCGGAGTCGCGCTCCGACATCAGGCTGATCAGCTCACTGGTATTGATGTGTCCGAATTTGACATTCTGCGCCTGCGAAAAAGCACTGAACGAAAGTACACAAAAAGCAAGAAGTACGATTCTTTTCATTGTCTGGAATGAATTATTAAGTGAATTATTTTTGATTCTCGATATAGCGGGCCAGGACCGCGGCGCTCAGGTCGAGCGCATTGTTCTTATAGACGACGCCGGGCATCGCGGCCAGGTCGATGACCAGGTCGTAGCCGCCTTTCTGCGCTACATCCCGGATGGCCTTGTCCACCTGTTCACGAACGGGACCGAGCAGTTCCTCCGCCTTTTTGGCCATAATGCCGTCTTCTCCGAAATAGATCTTCTGCTTTTCCTGGACCACGCGTTCCTTTGCGATGATCTCATCTTCCGCGCTCTTGCGCTGGGCAGCCGTCATCGACCCACGGGACGTCTGATAGACCTGATAAAGCGACTCGATCTTGCCGAGTTCCGTCTCGATGGCGGCCTTGTACTTGTCGGACAAGGTATTAAGTTGATTCTGGGCCGACACGTAGGAAGGAATCTCGTTCAGGATATCTTCGGTGTTGATATAAGCGATTTTCTGTGCACTGAGCGTACCGACGAAAGCGAGCAGTGCGGTAATGACGATGACAATTTTCTTCATGGCTTTTCTCCTTAACTAAAATTGTTGACCGATCAGGAAATGGAAATGACTCTTGTCTTTGCCCGCCTCGTTGTCGAAGCCATAGCCCCAGTCGATACCCAGGAGACCGACGACAGGCAGGAATACCCGAAGACCGACGCCGGCCGAGCGTTTGATCTGGAACGGATTGAAATCCCGGATGCTGGACCAGCTGTTGCCGCCTTCCAGGAAAACGAGGGCAAAGATGGTGGATTGCGGCTGCATGATGAGCGGATAACGCAATTCGACCGTGAATTTGTCGTACACGTTGCCGGCGTATGCGCCGTTGACATAGGGCGTCAGCGAGTAGTTGTCGTAACCGCGCAGGCCGATTACCTCGTTGCCGTACGTATTGTAGCCCGACATGCCGTCACCGCCGACGATGAAGCCTTCGAACGGGGAATAACCCCAGCGTTTGTTATAATAGCCCAGATACCCGAACTGGGCGCGGGTCATCAGCACCAGGTCGCCGACCAGACGGCTGTAGACGGAACCCTTGAAAGTCCACTTGTGGTACTCGACCCAGCGATAATGGTCCTGGACCGACTGTTCGTTGTAGTTGATGCTCCGCCAGTCTTTCTTCATCATCGACCAGGGCGGCGTGATCTGAAGGCCTAAGCTGAAATCGGAGCCGGTACGGGGATAGATGGACTGGTCCGTGGAGTTGCGCGAAAGCGTCGTGGTCCAGCTGATATTGTGCGACCTGCCGGTGGAATAGATGAAATAGTAATTCCAATCCTGCAGGTTATAGGATTGCCAGTTGAGCGAATTGTAGAGCACGAAGTAGTTGTCAGGCCACTTCAGGCGGGTACCCAGACCGATGGCGGCACCGTAGATTTCCATGAACTGGTCGTCGTTGAGCACCTGGTAGTAATAGGTGGAATAGGAATTGGTCTGACGGGTGAAATAGGCCGAAATGTTCAGCGAAGTCGGTTTCTTGCCGGTGAGCCAGGGTTCCACGAAATTGGCCGTGAAAGCCGTATAGTACGAACCGTTGGTCTGGAAACGGATCGACAGGTTCTGGGCGTCGCCCAGCGGGACCGGGCGCCAGGCCTCTTTATTGAAGAAGTTGGCCGTCGAGAAGTTGTTGAAACTTACACCCACCGTTCCTACGAACATCCGGTTGCCCCAGCCTCCGGAAAGCTCCAGCTGGCTGTTGGGTTTCTCCTGGACATTGTAAGCGATGTCCACCGTATTGTTGACGGCGTTCGGGATCATCGTATAGCCCTTGTTCATCTCCACGGCGTACTCCGGATCGAAATGGCCCATCGAGGAAATCTCACGCACGGAGCGCTCGAAGTCGGTCTGCCGGTAGAGATAGCCCGGACGCGTGAAGACGGCACGGCGGACCACCTTTTCGTTGGTGATGGTATTGCCGTTGATGATGATGTTGTTGAACGTGGCGGGCTTCCCTTCCACCATCCGCATCTCCACATCGACGGAATCGCCCTCGATATTGAGTTCGACAGGCGTGACGTTGAAGAACAGGAAGCCGTTGTCACGGTAAAGTTTGGAAATCGAAATGTCGCCCTCCTTCTCTCCGGAGAAGAGGCGCTTTTCCATCGTCACCACGTCATAGACGTCGCCTTTGCCGATCTTGAGCACGTCATTGAGGACGTCTTCCGTATATTCGGAGTTTCCGGTCCAGGTAATGTTTCGGAAATAATACTTCTGGCCTTTGTCGAAGACCAGGTGGATGCCCAGTTTGCCGTCTTCGGGACGCCGGTAGAGCGAATCGCTGACGATCTTGGCATCACGGTAGCCGGCCTCGTTGAAGACTTCGAGGAGTTTCTCCTTGTCGCTGACGTATTCCTTCTCCTGGAATTTCTTGGACGAGAAGAGATTGTACCATTTGGCATCCTTGGTCTTCTTCATCGCCCTGTCAAGCTTGAACTTCGTGATCTCGTCGTTCCCCTCGTAGCTGATTTCCTTGACCTTGAGCTTCTTGCCCTTGTCGATGTCGAACGTGACGCGGACGGCGTTCTTGATGATCGAGTCGTTGGCCACTTCGACGTTCACCTTTACGTCGGCGAAACCTTTCTCCTTGAAATAGTCCTGGATGGACTTGATGGACGAAGCCTTGATATATTCGGAAAGCTGGCCGCCACGACGGAGATTCAGGCGCTCCTTGATATCGTCGCGCTCGCTGTTCTTGACGCCACGGTAGTTCCAGGTCACCACACGGGGACGTTCCTGAATGTCCAGGCGGAACCACGCGGTGTCACGCGCGCTGCTGAGGGAATCGACATAGAAGCCGATGGTCGAAGCGGCGCCCTGAAGCCAGATGCGCTTGACGGCGGCGGACACATCGTCGCCCGGCACCGTGACCACATCACCGGGATGGATACCCAGCACGGCAAGCAACTGATTCTCTCCCAAATATTTGATACCGGTAACACGAATCCCGCCGACCACGTATTTCTGCGGGTTGTTATAGTCTACCTCAACAGCTCCTGCGCCCGTATCCTGGGCGGCAGCCGAGAATGCGGCGATCGCCAGAAGGGCGCCTGTCAACACTAGTAATTTCAGTTTCATCAATCCTTTCCGAATAGACTTACAAAGTTACACAATTTTTCGACTTATTCTACCTTACCGTATCTTCTTTCCCGGAGATTGTAACTTTGCAAGGCTTGTTCGAGGTCGGTTTTGCGAAAATCAGGCCAAAGTACGGGCGTATAATAGAACTCCGTGTAGGCGCATTGCCAGAGCATATAATTGCTGATGCGCTGCTCACCGCTTGTGCGGATCAGCAGGTCGGGGTCGGGCACGCCGGCCGTAGCCAGGTAGCCGCTGAATCCCGTCTCGTCGAGGGGGAGCGCCTCCCCTGCCTCCAGACAGTCTGACGCATAGCGGCGCGCAGCCTGGAGGATATCCCATTTCCCGCTGTAACTGAGCATGATGATCAGCGTCAGACCGCTATTCGAGGCGGTCTCTTTTTCCAGCGACTCGACTCCTTTCAGCAGGCTGGCAGAAAGGCGCGTCCGGTCACCGATCACCCGGAAACGGACATTGTTTTTGAGCAGGGTATCCCGTTCTTCCAGAAGGCAGCGGCCCAGAAGGTCCATCAGGCCGGCGACCTCTTCGGCGGGACGCCCCCAGTTTTCTTCCGAAAAGGCGAACAGGCTGAGGTAGCCGACACCGATTTCCGCGCAATATTCCGTACAGGCACGGACACTCTCCCGGCCGGCATTGTGTCCGAACAGCCGCATCTTCCCCTGCTTCTTCGCCCAGCGGCCGTTACCGTCCATTATGATGCTGATGTGTCGGGGTATTTCCATAAGATCGTTTTTTATCGGTTGGCGTTGCGGCGGTCCTCCCCCCAGAACAGCTTGGTCTGCAGCGCGTGAATGAAATTGTCGTCGGAAAGCGTGACGTAGCGGAGACCGTGGCGTCCGCGCGCCAGGCTTACCACCGTGCCGGAGGGAATTTCGCAGGAACGGTTGTCCAGCGTAAGGACCGCGCCTTTTTCGCGCGAGCGGAAAGTCAGTTCGACGGATGCGTCCATCGGAATGACCAGCGGCCGGACATTGAGGTTGTGCGGGGCGATCGGGGCGATGACCATCACTTCTGAAGAAGGCATCACCACGGGACCGCCTACGCTCAGGTTATAAGCCGTGCTGCCCGTGGGCGTGGAGATCACCAGACCGTCGGCCCAGTAGGTCGGAAGTTCCCGGCCGTCGATCCGGACACGGACCTGGAGCATGGCGGCATCCCGCCGCTGGAGCGAAACCTCGTTGAGGGCGAAAGGATAAAGGGATGCCGGAAGTTCGGCACAGGTCACACGGATCAGACTGCGTTCCTCTACCGAGTAGCGGCCGGATAGCAAGGCATCGACCCAGCCGTCCTCATCGGCCCGCGCGGTAGTCAGAAAGCCCAGATGGCCGAAATTGATGCCGGCCACCGGAATGCCGCGGTCGCGGACGAAAGTAAGCGCCTGTAGGAAGGTCCCGTCACCGCCCAGCGGGAGGAAGAGTTCCGTGTCTCCGGGAAGGTCTTCCCAGGAAGTGAAATCCTCGCCGTAGCAGACCAGCGTGGCACCTTTTTCGCGGAGAAGGGCTTTCAGGGCTTCCACACCGTCGTTCCGGTCGCGATTGTATAAGGCGATTTTCATAATTGAAGCCAAATTTATTAATTTTGCGTATTATGACCAAATTAAGTGTTAACATCAATAAGATCGCCACGCTGCGGAACGCGCGCGGCGGCAACGTGCCCGACGTACTGAAGGCCGCCATCGATTGCGAGCGCTTTGGTGCACAAGGCATTACGGTCCATCCTCGACCCGATGAGCGTCATATCCGCTACGCGGACGTCCGCGCGCTCAAACCCATATTGACCACCGAATTCAACATCGAGGGAAATCCTATCCCGGGTTTCTGCGACCTGGTGCGCGAAGTGCATCCCGCCCAGGTGACGCTCGTGCCCGATGCGGAGAACGTCCTTACGTCCAACGCCGGATGGGATACCCGCCGCAATCTCGGGTACCTTAAGGAAATCTGCCGGATGTTCAAGGAAGAAGGCATCCGCGTGTCCATCTTCATCGACCCCGTGGTCGAAATGATCCGCTATGCCGCCGAAACCGGCTGCGACCGTGTGGAACTTTATACGGAAGCCTACGCCGCCGGCTATGAGCGGAACCGCGAGCAGGCCATCGCCCCTTATTACGAGGCTGCCTGCGAGGCCGTAAAACTCGGTCTCGGCCTCAACGCAGGCCACGATCTCAATACGCAGAACCTGCATTATTTCAAGGAAACCATCCCGGGCCTGCTCGAGGTTTCAATCGGACACGCCCTGATCAGCGACGCCCTTTACCTCGGACTGGAAGCAACCATACAAGCTTATTTGCAGGAGTTGAAATAAAATGCTTATCTTTGCGAGTTACACGAATATCAACTATTATTGACCAATACAATGAAACACACTCCTTTAATCCTGAGCATCATCGCGTTGGCCGCCGGTGTGGCCGCGCTTGTCATTTCCCTCACCGCCCCCAAGTCCCACGTCAAAGTCTCCGAGGGCACGGAAGAAATCCAGGCTGTCGCCGGCGATATCGTCTATCTGCGGCTGGACACGCTGATGATGCAATACGACATGTACAGCGACCTGCAGTCCGCTTTCGAAGCGAAGGCGCAGAACATTGAGAGCGATCTCAACAAGAAGGGCCGCAAACTGGAAAGCGACATCAAGAACTTCGAGACCCAGATCAACAAAGGCCTGCTCACCCGCTCCGCAGCCGAACAGCAGAACAATTCGCTCCAGCAGCGACAGGCCAATCTGCAGAACGAAGCCGCCCAGAAACAGCAGGAACTTGCAGAAGAAAGCCAGGTCCTCCTCAATCAGGTGATGTACGCCATCAAGTCGTATCTGGAGACCTATAATCAGGAGCATAACTTCGCCGCCATCCTCACCACGACCGACGCATCCAATGTCGTGATGGTCGGAGCTCCGGCCCTCGACATCACCCAGGAAATCGTGGACGGCCTCAACGCCGAATACATCAAGACCCGCAACACCACCAAAGCTGAATAGTTTCCCATGAAACGGCTTCTTTTCCTCCTGTTTCTCCTGACGGCCTGTCCCGCACTCTTCGCACAAGGGTACGATACGCCCGAAGTGGTGATATCCGTCGAAAAGGCGAACATCGCGGGAAAGATGTACTATGTCCACAAGGTCCTGCCGAAACAGACCGTCTTTTCGATCTGCAAGGCCTATGGTGTGACGGAAAAAGAACTCCTCGACGCCAATCCCGACATTAAGGACGGCCTGAAAGCCGGTTCCATCCTCTTCGTTCCGGTCTCGCAGGCCGCAAAGGAGGCTGAAGCCCAGAAAACCAGGAAGGCGGAAAAGAAAGAAAACGCGGCCGCACCGGACGGGGAGCCGAAAAAGCCGCACGGCGTGGAACAGGTCATCGAGCACCGCGTCCGCTGGTACGAGTCCCTTACCACCATCGCCCGGAAATACGGGATTTCCGCAGCCAAGATTCTGGAATACAATGGCATCGAGGCTTCACAGGTCGTCCGTGGGGCGGTCCTGCTCATCCCGGTCGCGGGAGAAGGGGCCGGCCCTTTCGAGGATGACGCGGTCCTCGACGCGCCAGAGCCGGGCCCGGACACACCGGAAGAATCCGTAAACCCGGCGCCGGAAGAGCCGGAATCGCCGATGATGCCCGTCCGCAGGATGCGGATGTTCACGGCCGACGAACCGCTGAACATCGCCCTTGTCCTTCCTTTCAATGCCGTAGGCGGAGCCAGGGGTTCCGCCTCCTTTCTGAATTTCTACAGCGGCGCGCTGATCGCCATCGAGGAACAGAAAGAGAAAGGAGCGCACATCGTCGTCAATGTCTATGACCTCGCCCAGGGTGCCGATGAAATCCTCGAGGACGGAAATTTCGAAAAAAGCGACCTGATCATCGGTCCTGTGGAAGCTTCCACGCTGGAACCGTTCCTCGCTTTTTCCGACAAAAACGGGATTCCGCTGGTCTCTCCGCTCGACCATAAGGTCGATTCCCTTGTGGAGACGCATCCCTTCCTGTTCCAGGTTCCCGTATCTGCCGACATCCAGATTGACAATACGGCCGCCAGCATGAATGCCCGCGGCAGCAACCCGGTCGTCCTGGTGGCCGGCACCTCGATACAGGACAAGGAAATGGTCGCCCGCATCGAAACCATCTTCCAGGCCGAAGGTATCTCCTATCGGAAAACCGGGAAAGACGGACTTTCCTCCTATCTGTCGTCCGGATCCCGGCTCTCACCGAACAAAGTGATCCTCGCATCGGAAAACAAGACCTTCGTTACCGACGCGATCCGCAGTCTCAATGCGCTGGCAAAAAGGAATATCCCGATGGAGGTATGGTGCACCAACCGGGTACGCAGTTTCGAGACCTCCGACCCGGATGCGCTGTTCAATATCCACGCCCACATCTCCGCCCCTTATTTCGTCGATTACAGCGACCCTCGCGACCAACAGTTCGTGCGCAGGTACCGTGCGTTCTTCTCCGGAGAGCCCGATGACTTCTCCTTCCAGGGTTACGACGTATTCACTTATTTCATTGCTTCGATGATGAAACAGGGCAGCGCCTTCGCCGACCACGCGGACCGTTATCCGATGCAGCTGCTGCACTGCAATTTCCAGTTCTACCGGGATGATACGGAAAGCGGATGGCGCAACCACGCCACCCGCAATCTCGTTTACAACGACGAAGGTTTCTCTATCTCATTAATGAAATAGGGTCGAGATTGTCTTTCTCGATATCCTTGAAGTAATTTACCGTGCCGACCTTGAGTTCCACGGTGGCAGCGTCGTCGCAGACGATGATGCCGCGCGGATGCATCTGCAGGACCGAGATGGTCCACATATGGTTGACAGCGCCTTCCACGGCGTGGAAAAGCGCCCGGGCCTTGTTGTGGCCGTTGGCCAGGATCATCACTTCGCGGGCGTCCATGATTGTCCCGACCCCCACAGTCAGCGCCCGTTTGGGCACCAGGTTGATGTCGCCGCCGAAGAAGCGGGAATTGGCGATGATGGTGTCGGTCGTCAGCGATTTGACACGTGTGCGGGAAGCAAGCGAAGAACCGGGCTCGTTGAAGGCGATGTGGCCGTCGGGGCCGATACCGCCCATAAACAGGTCGATGCCGCCGAAAGCGGCGATCTTCGCCTCATAGGAAGCGCATTCCTGCTCCGGGTCGGGGGCATTGCCGTCGAGGATGTGCACGTTTTCGGCCGGGATGTCGATATGCGAGAAGAAATGGTTCCACATAAAGGTGTGGTAACTTTCCGGGTGGTCCTGCGGGATGCCGATGTACTCGTCCATATTGAATGTCACCACGTTCTTGAACGAGACCTTCCCGGTCTGATAGAGATGGATCAGCTCCTTGTAGGTCCCGATGGGCGTGGAGCCGGTGGGCAGACCCAGTACGAAGGGTCGTTCCGCCGTAGGCTGGAATTCCCGGATCCGTTTGACGATATATGCCGCAGCCCACTGCGACATCTTTCCGTACGATTCTTGAATGATCAGACGCATAATTATGATTTTTTTGATTTATTTCCTTGCAATAGTACATCGGCGTTGGCCAGCGCTTCCGGCGTGACGCCTTCGCCGCTGAGCATACGGGCAATCTCATACAACCGGTCCTCACCGGCAAGCGGACGGATGCAGGTCTGTACGCCCGAAGGGGCGGATGTCTTAAAGACCAGATAATGGGCCGCTCCCTTGCTGGCCACCTGCGGCAGATGGGTGATGGCGAAAATCTGCATATGCTCCCCCATCCGGGAAAGCATCTGCCCCATCTTCTCGGCGACGCTGCCGGAGACACCGGCGTCGATTTCGTCGAAAATCAGCGTCGGCATACCCCTGTACTGCGCCAGCAGCGATTTGATACAGAGCATAATGCGTGAAAGTTCACCGCCGCTCGCGCATTTGGATAGCGGCCTGAGTCCCCTGTCGTTGGCATCGAACAGGAAATTCACCTCGTCGAGCCCGTCGGGGCCGACCGCAGCCGTCTCTTTCACCTCGACCACGAAACGAGCCCGCGGCATCTCAAGCGAACGGACCTGCTCCTGCAGGACGGCGGCGAGACCGGGTGCAGCCTGCGCACGGGCGGCATACAGGGCTTCCGCCGACTGCAGACACGCCTCCCGGAGCGAAGTCACCTGCCCGGCGAGACGTTCCCGGTCGAGCTGCGCATCAAGACCGGCACCCAGACGGGCGGAAAGGTCGTCGCGCAGCGCAATCAATTCTTCGACCGTAGTAACGTCGAACTTCCGGAGCAGTCCGTAAAGGCGGGACAGGCGGTCGTCCACTTCTTCCAGCCGCTCGGGCGAAAAGACGATGCGCTCTCCCCGTGACGCCACCTCGTCGCGGATATCTTTCAATTCAATCCGGGCCGCATCGATCCGAGCCCGGAATTCCGTAAATTCAGGGAAATGAGGGGCGATTCTCTCCACGCACGCAGCCATCTCCTTAAGACGGCCTTCCAGGGAAAGATCCTCTCCCCCGAACAATTGGTCGATCCGGGAGACCTGCTCCTTGACGGATTCACCGTGTGCGAGCCGTCCCTGTTCCTCCTCGAGTTCTTCCAGTTCTCCCGCCCGCAGCGAAGCTTCGTCCAGCTGCCGGTACTGGAACTCCAGGTAATCCCGCTCGCGCTCGGAAGCCGCAATGCGCGAATCCAGTTCCTTCAACGCCTTTTCCGCATCGAGCAGAGCCTGATAGGCACAGCCATGCGCTTCCACTGCGGGCAGCAGTCCGGCGTAACTGTCCAGCACCGTACGCTGGAAGTCACGCTCCGAAAGCAGCAACTGCTGATGCTGGGAATGAATGTCGATCTGGCGGGCGGCCAGGGCGCGGAGCCGGTCCACGCCGGCAGGCTCATCATCGATAAACCCGCGGGAACGGCCCTGCGGCGTAATGATGCGGCGGACGGGAATCTCCCGGCCTTCCTCTTCGAAAGTCGCCTCCACCACGCAGTTGCGCGAAGGGTCCTTCAGGACCGAAAGGTCGCTGCGTCCCCCCAATACAAGCGACAGGGCGCCCAGCAAAATCGACTTGCCGGCGCCCGTCTCACCCGTAATGATGACAAGTTCACCCGGAAAGGAGATATCCAGGTGATCGATCAAGGCGTAATTCTCGATGAGGAGCCGCTTGAGCATAGGATGGAACTACTCCGCCTTGCGGTAATAGATCTTGCCGTCCTGGAACTCCTTGGTCGCAATCAGCGCCGGCTTGGGCAGGCGCTCGTAGTACTTGGAAATCTCAATCTGTTCACGATTTTCAAACGTCTCTTCAAGAGTGTCCGCATAGTTGGAGAACTCCTCCAGCTTATGATTGAGTTCCTGCTTGATATCGGCGGCGATCTGGTTGGAACGCTTGGCGATGATCATGACGCTCTCATAGACGTTTCCCGTCGGGGCGGCGAAATCCGCGAGATTCCGGGTAATGGTGTTGGTAGGCACCTGGGCGATTTTCTGATTATCCATCTTCGTTATTCTTTTTCAAATATTTCTGCACTTTTTCGTATAATCCCTCCAGTTCCCTGGCATATTTGGAGTCAGGATATTCGCTGATGACGTTGAAATAATCGTCCACGAATACCAGATAACGTTCGCGCTGCTTCGAGGGAACGCTTTTGACTGCGTACTTGTAGGCCGACAGGGCCGTATAATAGAGGATTTCCTCGCGATAGCGGTTTTCCGCATTTTCCTTGAGCACATTCTTCAAGGCATAGTGGGCCGCCAGGTAATCCTCCATATGATAATACAGGTACGCCGACTTATAGGCCTTTTTCTCCAGACGGTCGTTCAGGTCATCCATCATCTCAGCCACCCGGGCGTGATACTGCGAATCCGGATTCTCAATCTGGAACACGCTCATTTCGGAAAGGGCCCTCCGGGTAGGAACCTGATCGAGTTCGTAACGGTAGGTACCCCGGTAAAGGCAGTCGAGCCGGAGGAACTTCGCCTCCTCGGAGAATGGGCTGAGCGGGAAGGTATTGATGAATTCCGAAAGGTTGCTCTCCGCCGTGATGTAGTCGCCGTAGCGGTAGTTGCTCAACCCCCAGTAGAACTGAACCGTGTCATCCTGGGGCGTTCCCTTCGTGGCCATCGTCAGCGATTCGAACGTTTCCGCGGCCTTGGCGTATTTCTTGGCCTCGAACAGCTCGAACGCCATCTTATACTTGGCAGGGATATCCTGACCGTAGAGGATGGCATCGTACTGGGATTTGCACGACGAGAAGAGGAAAAGGACGGACACGGCCGCCAGAATGAACTTGGTTCGCATCTGTTATATCTTTGACAATATGTATCTTTCCGCATCAAGCGCCGCCCGGCAGCCGCTTCCGGCAGCCGCGATGGCCTGACGATACTGCGGATCCTGCACGTCGCCTGCCGCAAAGACGCCCTCGACATTGGTACGGGAACTCTTGCCGTCGGTCACGATGTAGCCGTTCTCGTCGGTCTCGATCCATTCCTTGAAGAGGTCGGACTGCGGATGGTGGCCGATGGCCAGGAAAAAGCCGTCGATCGCCTTCTCAAACACCTCGCCGCTCTTGCGCACAAGACGGACACCCGTCACACCGCTTGCATCGCCCAGCACCTCCTGCGTCTGGCATTCCCAGAGCATCTCGATATTCTCCGTATTCAACACACGCTCCTGCATCGCCTTGGAAGCCCTGAGCACATTGCGCCGCACGATCATATAGACTTTCCGGCACAGATGCGCCAGATAGGTCGCTTCCTCGCACGCCGTATCGCCGCCGCCTACGACAGCAACATCTTTGCCACGATAGAAGAAACCGTCGCAAGTCGCACAAGCCGAGACACCGAATCCGCGGAATTTCTCCTCGCTCGGCAGCCCCAGATACTTGGCCGTGGCGCCCGTAGCGATGATCAGCGTATCGGCGAGCAGCGTATCGGTCCCGTCGACCGTCACGCGGAAGGGACGTTGCGACAGATCGACCGCGGAAATGCAGCCGGAACGTACGTCGGCGCCCAGGTTGACGGCCTGTGCGCGCATGTCATTCATCAGCTGGTTTGCGTCCACGCCTTCCGGATAGCCCGGGAAGTTCTCGATGACCGTGGTAGTCGTCAGCTGGCCGCCGGGCTGCAGGCCCTCATACAAGACAGGGTTCAGGGCGGCACGGGACGCATAGATGGCCGCCGTGTAGCCGGCCGGACCGCCGCCGATAATCAAGCATTTCGTGTGGTTTTCTGCCATAATTCAGGATGGTTTCAACCTGCAAAGGTAATTATTTTTTGTTTATACGGTCTTGAATATAGAATTCCAGCCGTTGCTCCCATACCAGGACGATCGACATCGCCCAGCGGGCCAGCAGCAGGACCCACCAGACCGCTCCGCAGGCCGCCAGCAGCAGCAAGTCTTCCAGATTACTGTGAGAGATACAGATATGCGTATCCAGCAGGATTACGTCGCGGTAGCTTACTTCGCCCCGCTCCAATTCGTCGAGCATCGCGGCAGCGCCATAGCCCAGGCCGATGATATTGGCGACAATCCAGAGGAAGACCGTCCCGGATGGAAGGCCGAAGACCTTCATCAGCGGGCGGAATACCCAGGCAATCTTCTCCATAATGCCGAATTCACGGAGCAGCCGCTGCAGGATGTTGAGCGTGTAGATGATGGCTATCATCATCAGCACCAGCTTCAGGGCGGACAGGAACCATTCCCACAGCGTGACCCAGAACGAAAGTTTCTCCCCTGTCCCGGCAAAGACCACCGAAGGGTCGGCCGATCCCGGCAGGATCCGGTTGAGCACGATGCCCAGGATAAAGGCGCTCAGCGTCCGGACAATCACCATCCGCACGCCGCCGGCCCCGGTCTTCCTGAGCACGGCCGTCTCCAGCACCATCGAATGGGAACACATGATCATCGTGCAGAGGATCGTCAGGGCCCGTACGTCGAGGTCCAGGGTGCTCATCACCGCGATGGCGGAATAAACGTTCACGAAATAACCCGACACATAGGCAAGGGCCGCAGCGCCGGGCAGGCCGAAAATCCGGAAGACCGGACTGACGGCGTCCGAAATCCACGGCAGGATGTCGAAATACTTGAGCAGCATCATCGCGAACGAAACCGCCACGGTGATCTTGATGATCCAGATGCAGGTTTTTGTCGTCGACGGAAGGACCTCCCTGACACAGGCGACGATGCGGTCTTTAGTCTCTTGTTTCATCGGTTTTAGCGTGACATAGGATCTGAACCTCGATCCGGTCGAGTGCCAGTCCTCCGGGCAGGACGGCACGCACCCGCTCCGCGACGCTGCGTTCCAGTTCCTCATCCCGAAAATCCATAATCTCGTGCGTATCCTCCCGATACAGGTGGAAATGACTGTCGGTATGGACATCGAAAAACATCTTGTTGCTGAAGCTGGGGCGGCGGACCAGCAGGCCGGATTCGGTGAGCGATTCCAGTACATTATAGACCGTTGCCACCGTCAGCGGACCGCTTTCTCCCCCCAGATGCTGGTAGACGCCGTCGGCGGAAGCGTGTCCCATCGCGCACATCGCGTCATAGACCTGCACGCGCTGCGGCGTAGCCTTGAGCCCGCAGCGGTTCAGTTGTTCCTTGATGCGCAACTGCCGTTCTTCCATCCTTTCAGCCATAAGTGGCAAAGGTATTTATAATAATTCTATTTCGCAATAAAGTACCCGGTTTTTCCCTATCTTTGCAGTATGAAGAACTTTATGCTTTATCTGCTGATCGGCTGCACGTTGGCAGCCTGCGGCAAAGAGGCCGCCGGGCCTCAGGTGGTCGCCCACCGCGGCTACTGGAAAACGGAAGGGTCCGCCCAGAATTCGATCGCTTCCCTGCAGAACGCCGGACGCATCGGTGCCTACGGCTCTGAATTCGACGTCAACCTGACGGCCGACGGCCGGCTCGTGGTCAACCACGACTTCACCTATCACGGCCTGACCATCGCCGAAACAACCTTCGACGACCTGCGCTGCGATACGCTCCGGCTGGCCAACGGCGAAATCATCCCGAGCCTGGACGAATACCTGGAGGCTTCCAAGGCCTGGCCGGAGATGAAACTGGTGTTCGAACTCAAGAGTACGGGCGACCCGGACTACGAGGCCGTCGCACTGCCTGCCTGCATTGAAGCCATCCGGCGCCATCAAGTCGAAAAACGGGTGGAATTCATCTCCTTCAGCCTGAGCGCCTGCCGGGAGTTCGCCCGAATGATGCCGAAAAACCGCGTGGAGTACCTGGGAGGCGAGATCGCGCCCGCCGAACTGCACGAAATGGGCATCAGCGGCATCGATTACCATTACACGGTCTTCGACAAGCACCCCGAATGGGTCAAGGAAGCCCACGACCTGGGAATGATCGTCAATGCCTGGACCGTCAACGGGGAAGAAGACATCGTCCGGATGCTCGGCCTGGGCGTCGACCACATCACTACCAACGAACCTGAACTGGCACAGGAACTTATCGAAACCTTCAAAAGCGGGAAATAAAGAGTCACCCCGTAAAAACAAAAAAGGACTTGCAACTGCAAGTCCTTTTTTGTGGTGCTGGGAAGAATCGAACTGCCGACACATGGATTTTCAGTCCATTGCTCTACCATCTGAGCTACAGCACCGCTTTGGGACTGCAAAGGTAAGGATTTTTTTCTTTCTGCAAAAAATAATGTTAATTTCGCAAAAGATTATTCGAACAAACGATCTCTATGGCCGCGGAGATGAGATATGTCGAGGTACTGCTGCCCCTGAAACTGAAAAACACGTTGACCTACAGACTTCTTGCCGGACAGGAAGCCGGGGTCGGTTCGTGGGTGCGCGTACCGCTGCGCGGCCACCCCGTCCTGGGGGTGGTCACACAGTTGCGCGACAGCGCCCCCTCCGGCGTGAATCTCTCGCTGATCGGGACGGTGGATGACGTGCTCGACAAGCCGCAGGCCGATACCCGGGAAATCGGGTTCTGGTACGCGCTGGCCGACTACTATCTCTGTACGCCCGGCGAAGTATTCAGGGCGGCCTGCAATGCGGGACTGCAACGGATGATGCTTCAACCGGAAACACCCCGGAAAAAAGCGAAACGCAGCACGAAAGGGGCGGATGCCGGCGACGGAGATTTCTTCGCCCGCCTCCACGGGCTTTCGGACCTGCAGCAGGCCGCACTTGAACAGATCCGCAGCGGTTTCGCCGCCCGCAAGCCGGTCTTGCTGCACGGCGCCACGGGCAGCGGCAAGACGGAGATTTACCTGCACCTCGCGGCGGAACAATTGCAGAAAGGCCGCGACGTCCTGTATCTCGTTCCCGAAATCGCCGTATCCAAACAACTGGAACAGCGTATCCGGGACGTGTTCGGCAAGCGGCTGCTGGTCTTCCATTCCCGGACGACCATTCCCCAGCGCTACGGCGTGACCGACACGCTCCGGCGGGATCCGACGCCCCGCATCGTGCTCGGCACGCGTTCCGCCGTATTCCTCCCCTTCCGGGAACTGGGCCTGGTCATCGTCGACGAAGAGCACGACCGCTCCTACAAGCAGGACGACACGGCGCCCCGCTACAACGGCCGCGATGCAGCCCTGATGCTGGCCGCACAGCGCAATGGCAACATCCTGCTGGGAAGCGCCACGCCCTCCCTCGAATCGCGATACAATGTCGAGACCCGGAAGTTCACCCGTGTCGCGCTGCCCCAACGCTATCACGGCGGAGAAGATCCCCTGGTCGAAATCATCGACACGGCGAAAGACCGGCGGCTGGGCAACCTGCAAGGCTCGTTCTCCCGAAAATTGCTCAAGGAAATCGGCGCCACGCTCGAATCGGGCCGTCAGGTGCTGGTCTTCCGTTCACGGCGCGCCTACGCTCCTGTCGTCCAATGCGAATCCTGTGGCGAAGCAGCGATGTGCCCCCACTGCCACGTTGCCCTCAGCTACCATAAATTCAACAATACGCTTTCCTGCCATTATTGCGGATACCACCGTTCCTTCACGATGCGCTGCCCTTCCTGCGGCGAGGCCGCCCTGATGGAACGGGGAGCGGGCACGGAACGGATCGAGGAAGAACTTCGCGAGGCGTTTCCGGACCGTCGCATCGAACGGTTCGATGCCGACACGACCCGGAGCAAAACCGCCGAAGCGCAGATGATCCGCGACTTCGCCGCCGGAAAGATCGACATCCTGGTCGGCACGCAGATGATCACAAAGGGCTTCGACTTCGAGCGCCTGGCACTGGTCGCGATCGTCAGCGCCGACAGCCTGTTCGCCGTCCAAGATTTCCGCAGTGACGAACGGGCGCTCCAGCTGCTCACGCAACTGATGGGCCGCTCCGGACGCCGGGGAGAGCGCGGGAAAATCGTCATCCAGACTTTCCAGCCCGACCACCCGGTCCTGCAGCGGTTGCTGGATCCCGCCCCGCAGCAGGATCCGGCCACGGAGATGCTCGCCGAACGGAAAGCTTTCTCTTACCCGCCCTATGTCCGGATGATCACCCTCACCGTTAAGGACCGGTATGAAGGACGGGTGTGGAACGTCTGCCGGCTCATCAAAGAGGCCGCCGACGCCGTCGGCATCGTCGACATCGCCGGCCCGACCGCACCCGCGATCGACAAAGTGGCCGGTGAACACATCGCCCAGTTCTGGATCAAACTGCCGCGCAACCGGGCGCTGGCCCGTACAAAACAGCAACTTTACGAACGGCTCGACCGGATCGAGCGCGACTTCAAAGGCCACACGGCCATCACCATCGACGTAGATCCATCATAAACTCAAACCCAGCAGGATATGCAATACAGAAAAGACAAATACGGAAAGCCGCTGTCGGTGCTTGGCTACGGCTGCATGCGTTTTACCCGGAAGGGCGGCGGCATCGACATCGACAAAGCCGAAAAGGAACTGATGGCCGCTTACCGTTCCGGCGTGAACTATTACGACACGGCCTATCTCTACCCAGGAAGTGAAGCGGCTTTGGGGGAAATCCTCGAACGCAACGGTATCCGCGACAAAGTCTGTATCGCGACCAAACTGCCACAGTACCTGGTCCAGCGGTCTGCCGCCTTCGACCGTTATTTCGACGAAGAGTGCAGACGCCTCCGGACCGGATACATCGACTACTACCTGATGCACCAGTTCACCGACTTCGCGCAGTGGGAAAAACTCAAAGCGCTCGGCATCCTTGAATGGATCGCCGCCAAAAAGCAGTCGGGCACCATCCGCAACATCGGATTCTCTTACCACGGAAACACCGGCCCCTTCCTGAAAATCCTGGAAGACTACGACTGGGACTTCTGCCAGATTCAGTACAACTATCTGGATGAAACCACACAGGCGGGCGTAGAAGGGCTTCGGGCAGCGGCCGCGAAGGGCATCCCCGTCATCATTATGGAGCCCCTGCGCGGCGGCAAGTTGGTGAATCTGCTGCCGACCGGCGCCAAAAAGGCCATCGCTTCCCACCCCCGTGGCTGGACGGCTGCCCAGTGGGGTCTGCGCTGGCTCTACAACCAGCCCGAAGTGACGGTGGTTCTCTCTGGAATGAATTCCCTGGAAATGGTGGAAGAGAATGTGAAGACCGCCTCCGAAGCCGGCGCCGGCGATTTCACCGAAGCGGATTTCGACCTGATCGACCGGATCCGGCAGGAAATACACAAGACCGAGAAAGTGGGCTGTACGGGATGCCGCTACTGCATGCCCTGCCCGCAGGGCGTCGATATCCCCGGCGCATTCCGCTGCTACAATGCGATGTACGCCGAAACGAAAAGTGCCGGCAGGTTCCAATATGCCCAGACCGTCGGCATGACCCGTGAACCGGCTTTCGCCACCCAATGTATCGAATGCGGCAAATGCGAAAAGCATTGCCCGCAGGGCATTCCCATCCGCGAAAAACTGAAGGAAGCGGACCGCGCCCTGCGTCCGCTTCCCTACCGCATCGGCATCGCCGTCGTGCGGAAATATATGTTCCGCAAACGGCAACCGAAGGAGAAACTATCCTAAATCCTTGACCAATTTGTGGACTTTGCGCATCTGTTCGGGAATACGGATGCGCTGCGGGCACTTGGGCAGGCAGGCGTTGCACATCACGCAGGCCGAGGCGTCGGTATCCTTTGCCAGAGTAGCATAACGGGTAAGGAACTTCTTCTTCTTTTCCTTATAGCCTTTTTCACGCTTATTCGAAGGATCCGGCAGCATCAGTTCGTCGCTCAAGCCGTTGTACACGGCGAACACACCCGGAATATCGACGCCGCGCGGGCAGGGCATGCAATAACGGCAGGCCGTGCACGGAATGTGCGGATTGCTGTTGTAGAGCCGCGCCATTTCCATCAGGTATTCGTTGTCCGCTCCCCCGAACGGCTTGAAGTGACTGAAGGTATAGACATTCTCCATCAGCTGCTGCATATTCGACATACCGCTGAGCGTACACATCACGCCCGTATAAGAAGAAGCGAAAGTGAGCGCCACGCCAGCCGGCGAGAGTGTCGGGAAACGTTCGGCGAGCCGGCCTTGAAGGCCCGACGAGACATTGGCCAGCGCACCACCGCGGATCGGCTCCATAATGACCACCGGGATGCCCTTTTCCTCCAGCATCTTGTAGAGCGTCTCCGAATCGCAGGGTTCGTCGCTGTCTTCCAGCGGCATATTCTTCCAGTCCACATAATTCATCTGGATCTGGACGAACTCCCACTCGTATGGCATCTCCAGAAGCGCCTTGAGCGCCGCGTTGGAGCCGTGGAACGAGAAACCGAGGTGCCGGATCGTACCTTTCTTGCGAAGTTCCTGAAGATAGGGCAGAAGACCATTGTCCACGAAGCGCGTCTTGAAGTCATCCACGCTGCCGATCGAGTGAAGCAGGAAATAGTCCACATAGTCGGTGCGCAGGTTCTTAAGGGAATTGGCGAACATCGTCTTGCAGGCGCCGAGATCCGAATTCATGAAATTCGACATCTTGGTCGCGATCAGATAATCCCCGCGCTTGTGGCGGCTGAGCGCCTCGCCCGTGGCTCGCTCCGAATCGCCGTAAGCCGGCGCCGTATCGAAATAATTGATGCCGTGTTCGAGCGCGTAGTCGATCATCATATTGATAATCTCCTGGTCGAGCGGAGCGCGGCGTCCGCTGCCCTTGCGGGGGAATCGCATACAGCCCATGCCGAGCAGGCTGATGCTCTCCCCGCCCAGCGACTTCCAACTGCGATGGATTACCTGGTCGCCTTTGGCGGGTTCGGTGAATTTCCAGCTCTGGGGAAGGACGCCCGCGGCCCGGAGCGGCGCGCCCACGAGAGAACTGCCGGCGGCCAGACCTGCACCCGCGAGCATCATGGCCCGGATTGCCTCACGGCGTGACATATTCTTCTTTTCCATATTCAAGTAATGATTTCTGCAAATTTAATAATTTTCAAAATGATAGATCGTGGTCTGCGTGTAATTTTCCCCGGGGCGCAATTCCGTGGACGGGAAATCCGGGTGATTGGGTGAATCCGGAAAATGCTGCGTCTCCAGGACCAGACCGCAATCCGGCCGGCCACTGTATACTTGCAGGCCCGGCTGGTCGGTATAAACTTTCAGCAGAATGCCCGTAGCGGGTTCGAATAGCTCCAGTGCCGGCTCGCCCGATGCCCCGCGCAAGACGAAATTATGATCGAATTCCGGCGTCACCGGTTTGCCGGCCCGGAAGTCGAAGGCCGTTCCTTCGACGGGGGCGATTTCTCCCGTCGGGATGAGTTCCGCATCGACGGGCGTATAATGATCGGCGTTGATCCGGAGGATATGGGTGGTGGTGAGTCCCTCCCCGCTCCCGTGGAGGTTGAACCAGGCGTGCAGGGTCGGATTGAGAATGGTCGGCGCATCGGTCACTGCAGCATATTGCAGGACCAGGTCGTTCTTGTCGGTCAGCGTACAGAGCACCGTTATCTCGAGATTACCCGGATAGCCCTCCTCCCCGTCCGGCGAAATGCGCGTCATCAAGAGAGAACAGTCCGACAGCGGCTGGATGGTCCATTCCCGTTTGTCGAAACCGGCCTTGCCGCCGTGAAGGTGATTTTCCCCCTCATTCACAGACAATTGATAGGTATATCCATCTAATTCAAAGCGCCCTTTTGCAATGCGGTTTCCATAGCGGCCGACGATTGGCTGGCGATAGTCGGGATCCGTGGCACATTCGGCGGCATCGGCACAGCCCCAGACGACGTTCCGGATCAAGCCGTCCCGGTCGGGCACTTCGAGCCGAAGCAGGCGACCGCCCGTCGTGCAGAACGTGGCGGTCATTCCGTTGTCGTTGCGGATGGTGAAAGTATCGGGTTCCGCCGGCTTGCCGCAGCCTGCAAGCAGCAGCAGCGACACGAAGACGGCACAAATAATTTTGAATTTCGTCATGGATTCAGTATATTTGATAGATAAATCCAAAGTTATGAAAAAATCGGCATTCTTCCTCCTGACCCTGGTTCTCCTGGCCGCATTTTCTGCCGATGCGCAGAACTGGCAGCCCGCCGGAGACCGGATCCGCACCTCCTGGGCCGACCAGGTGAATCCCGCGAACCCCCTGCCCGAATACCCGCGCCCGCTGATGCAGCGCGCCGACTGGATGAACCTCAACGGCCTGTGGGACTATGCCGTACTCCCCTGCAACCAGACATATACGAAAGCGGAAGGCAAGATTCTCGTTCCGTTCTGCATCGAGTCGAGCCTTTCGGGTGTCGGCCGGACCGTCGGCACAGACCAGAACCTGTGGTACCGCCGGACTTTCACCCTGCCCAAAGGTTGGAAGGGTCAGCACATCCTGCTGCACTTCGGCGCCGTCGACTGGAAGGCCGACATCTGGGTCAACGACATCAAGGCGGGCAGCCACACCGGCGGCTACACGCCCTTCTCTCTCGATATCACCGACGCTCTCGTTCCGGGTGAGAACACCCTGACCGTCAAAGTCTGGGACGGCACCGACACGGGCTTCCAGCCCCGCGGCAAGCAGGTCCGCAACCCCAGCGGAATCTGGTACACCTCCGTCACGGGCATCTGGCAGACGGTCTGGCTGGAACCGGTCCCCGAACAGCACATCGCCGGCCTGCGCATCACGCCCGACCTCGACGCCTGCACTTTCCGCGTGTTGGCTGAAGGGGCCTGCCAGGGCCTGGTGGAAGTAAGCCTGCTCTCCGACGGAAAACGGGTCGCCACGGCCCGCGCCATCGCCGGCCAGGAGGCCGAGCTTCCGTTGCAGGGCGCCCGTCTCTGGACCCCGGACGATCCCTATCTCTACGACCTGGAAGTGAGCCTGGTTCAGAACGGCAAGACCGTGGACCGCGTCCGCGGCTACTGCGCGATGCGCAAGATCGGGATCGCCCCCGACAAGAACGGCATCCTCCGCATGACCCTCAACGATAAACCTCTTTTCCAATACGGCCCGCTCGACCAGGGCTGGTGGCCGGACGGCCTCTACACCGCCCCCACCGACGAAGCCCTCGCCTTCGACGTGCAGAAGACCAAGGACTGGGGCTTCAACCTCATCCGCAAGCACGTGAAAGTGGAGCCGGCACGCTGGTACTACCACTGCGACCGCCTCGGCATCCTCGTGTGGCAGGACATGCCCAGCGGCGACCTCCACGGCAGCTGGCAGAACACCCGCTGGTACGAAGGCACCGAATTCGTGCGCAGCGTCGAATCGGAAGCCTGCTACCGCAAGGAATGGCAGGAGATCATGGACTACCTCTACAGCCAGCCGTGCATCGTGGCCTGGGTCCCGTTCAATGAAGGCTGGGGCCAATTCAAAACCGCAGAAATCAGCGCCTGGACCAAGCAGCACGACCCGACCCGCCTGGTCAACTCCGCCAGCGGCGGCAATCATTTCCTGAAGGCGGGCGACATTCTCGACCTGCACAACTATCCGCAGCCGGCAATGTACCTGTCCGACGCGGGACGCGTCAACGTGCTGGGCGAATACGGCGGTATCGGTATGCCGCTCGAAGGCCATCTCTGGACGCCCGACCGCAACTGGGGCTATGTGAAATTCACCACTCCCGAGGAAGTGACCGACGAATATGTGAAATACGCCCTGCAACTGCAGGAAATGGTGGCCCGTGGTTTCGCAGCCGCCATCTACACCCAGACCACCGACGTGGAGATCGAAGTCAACGGCCTGATGACCTACGACCGGAAAGTCGACAAGGTGGATATCCCGCGCGTACGCGCCATCAACCAACAAGTCATCAAATCCATGCAATAATGAAACGTATTGTCTTCCTGCTGGCCGCTTTCGCCCTTCTGGCGTCCTGCAGCCAGGAACTCCGCACCGAAAAACTCGAATTTTCCGAAAACATCCCTTTCCACGAAGGAAGCAAGTTCTTCGACAGCCTGAATTATGACATCGAGTTCCCCACGGCCGGATTCAGCAAGGCGGCCATCAGACAGATGCGCCGGGAAATCCGCACAGTCTGTCTGGGAGAAGGCTACACCGATTTCAGCGGCTCGCTGGACGAATTGAAAAAGGACATCATCGAAGTCCATAAAGAAGATTATGTTTCCGCCAACCAGGAATTGCTCAAGGAACTTGAAATCGAAGAAGACGAAGCCGTGACGCTCGACTGGGGAAACGATGTCACCGGCTCGTTCGGCGAAGTATACGGCGACTACATCAACTACAGGATCGAGGGCTACCAGTATTTTGGCGGAGCCCACGGCCTGAGCCACCAGGGCGCCATCGTCCTCGACAAGAAAACGGGCAAAACCGTCCCGTACGAAACGTTCACCCAAGGCGTCTCCCGGGAGCGACTGATGGAACTGCTCGATGAATATAAATACGACAAGCTGGCCGGAGAAATCGGCAAGGATTTCGATCCGGAAGAAGTCTTCTACGTCGATACCATTGAACCCAGTGAAGTGTTCAGCGTGGGCGCAGAAGGCATTACCTTCTACTATGATCCTTACGAACTGGCCCCCTACGTCTTCGGAGGCATCGAAATCCGGATTCCCTGGGACGCACTGAAGAAATAGACCGAAACGCATGGAAAACAAGAAACTGATTATCGACTATCAGGAATACGCCTCCCGCGAAGAACTCCCCGAGGCGGACCGGGCCCTGCTCGACGCGGCGATCGCCGCGGTGCAAGGGTCCTATGCGCCCTACTCCCATTTTAACGTGGGGGCGGCCGTTCGGCTGGCCGACGGAACCGTCGTCAAAGGCGCCAACCAGGAGAACGCGGCGTACCCTTCGGGCCTGTGCGCCGAACGTACGGCCATGTTCGCCGCCAGCGCTAATCATCCGGGCATACCATTCGAAGCGATCGCCGTGGTCTGTTCCCGCGACGGAAAACTGATGCCCAACCCCGGGTCGCCCTGCGGCGCCTGCCGTCAGGTCATGGCACAGTACGAGCGGGAGGCGAAACGGCCGCTGCGCATCATCCTGGGAAGTGGCGGCCCGATTCTTGCTTTTGAAGGCGTCGAATCGATTATGCCGTTAATTTTTAACGATTTATAAAGAATGAAAAAGCTCCACGAACGGGCACAAAAAAAGGGTAAGCTGATTATATCGCACCGCTACAACCACCTACCCTTGCTGCGGTCAAGCCCTGGGGGAGTTCAGTGGGAGCTGGTCGTATAAGACTTACCCCGGCACAAAGGTAGGAATTTTTTTGAATAAATGAACAATAAACCCAAGATCTGCATCGGACTCTCCGGCGGCGTCGATTCGAGCGTGGCCGCCCTGCTGCTCAAACGCCAGGGCTGCGACGTGTTCGCCCTGTTCATGCAGAACTGGCACGACACCACCGGCACCCTGCACGGGGAATGCGAATGGGAAGAGGACCGCGCCGTCGCCGAAATGGTGGCGCGCAAGATCGGCATCCCCTTCCATTTCGTGGACCTGAGCGACGTGTACCGGCAGCGGGTCGTGGATTATATGTTCAGCGAATACGAGAAAGGGCGCACCCCCAATCCCGACGTGCTGTGCAACCGGGAGATCAAGTTCGACGCCTTCTGGCAGGCCGCACAGGCCCTGGGCGCCGACTATGTGGCCACGGGGCACTATTGCCGCAAAGACAGTTTCACCGGCGAGGACGGGAAAACCGTGTACCGCATCCTCGCGGGCAGCGACCCCAACAAGGACCAGAGTTACTTCCTGTGCCAGCTTTCGCAGGCGCAACTCGCCACGGCCCTCTTCCCCATCGGGGACCTTACCAAGCCTGAAGTGCGCCGCATCGCCCGGGAAGCGGAACTGCCCAGCGCCGAAAAAAAAGACAGCCAGGGAATCTGCTTCGTGGGGAAAGTCGACCTGCCCGTATTCCTGCAGCAGAAACTCAAGTCGCAGGAAGGCGACATCGTGGAGATTCCCCGGAGTTTCTACGAAGGGCGTCCGGAGCCCCGGACGCTGGAAGAGATGGCCGAGCCCATCCGCTACCGCCGGGAAGACGGCAAGGTGATCGGGAAGCACATCGGCGCCCAATACTACACGATCGGACAGCGCAAGGGCCTGGGCATCGGCGGCCACGCCGAATCCTGTTTCCTGATCGCCAACGACATCGAAAAGAACCTGATCTTCGTGGGTGAGGGCGACAGCCACCCGGGCCTCTGGCGCCGGGCACTCCGCATCCGCCCCGAAGAAATCCACTGGATCCGGCCCGACCTTGCCCTGCCCGTCGGCGGGGAGTGTCGTTATCAGGTCCGCATCCGTTATCGGCAGCCGCTGCAAGGGGCTACCCTCCACGCCCGGGAAGACGGGCTCTTCATCACCTTCGACGAGCCGCAGCGCGGCATCACCCCCGGCCAGTTCGCCGTATGGTACGCCGACGACGGGGAGATGCTCGGCAGCGGTGTAATTGACAAATAATGGAAAATACGATAAAAATGAAGAAGATCCTTTTCAAATTATTGGCTATTTCAGCCGTTCTCTTCACAATGGCGGCCTGCGGAGATCCCACGCCGGAGGTCGGTACAGAACCGGAGAAAAGCGACAAGGCATCCCTGATCAAACTATCGTTCCTCAAGGACAACAACCCCGCCTTGTCCGGAAGCAGTACGGGCGTCACGGCGAACGGTTATTACTGTATTTCCGTCACGGAAGGCGTGGATCGCTCAAGGCTGGTGCCGGACATCCAGGTTTCCGACGGAGCGGCGGTCTTCATCGACGGGAAGCCCTTTACGCCGGGTACGGCCTGCGACTTTTCCGGAAACGTCCAGACATTGAAAGTCGTATCCGAATCCGGAACCCGTTCCGCCGAATACAAAATCCTGGTCAAATACGGCATTCCGTACATCGACAACCAGGTCTATCAGTTTATGAACGATTTCAACGTTCCCGGAGTCTCCATCTCCATCATGAAAGGGACGGAAATCAAGTATTCCAGCGGCTTCGGCTTTGCCCAGCTGGGGGCGGAAGTACGCGCCACGCCCGACCACCTGTTCCGGATGGCTAGCATCTCCAAGCAGTTCTGCACAATGTGCATCATGATGCTCAGGGAGCAGGGACGTCTTGATCTCGACGCCCAGGTCTTCGGCGAGAACGGTATCCTCAAAGGGCTCTATCACAACATTACCTCTTACCACGAAGGCATCACGGTCCGCCACCTGCTGAGCCACAGCAGCGGTATCTGCAAGGGCCTCGACGATCCGGCATTCACAAACTCCTACCGCTTCTACAGCAACGGGACGCCCGTTCCTTCCGACACCCTCATCCAGCGCACGCTCAACGCCCGGCAGAATCCCTATAACGACGGGACCAATGTCTGGACAGGAGGAACAGCCTACAACTACAGCAATGTAGGCTTCGTCATCCTCCACCGTATCGTGGAGGTGGTCAGCGGAAAGGACTATGAAAGCTTCCTCAAGGAAGACGTACTTGAAAAAATGGGCATTACCGATACCCATATCGGCGGATACAAGGAGGAACGCCGCGCAAACGAGTGTATCTATTATTCGCAGGACGGCGGCGACGGATACCGGAATCCGCTGCGCGAACTGGCCGGTGCAGCCGGCATCATCACCTCGACCAACCAGATGATGCGCATCCTTACCTATATGGACGGTGATGAAATGGTACCGGACATTTTCTCGTATGAAACATTGCAGGAGATGTACACACCTTTTCAGTATTCCGGTGCCGGCAGCTATGGCTCGGCCTACAAACGCTATGGCCTTGGCTGGCGGTTGAACCATTCGTCGCTTTTCGAGGGTGCCCATTATCACGGCGGCAATCTCGCCGGAACGGCCACCATCTGGGCCGGGAACACCAACCAGAAGATGAGCGGCGCCTTTGTCTGCAATTCCCGCGCTTACAACAGCAATGCGAACGGCGACATCGACGACAACATGTACGTCCTTCTCAACAGCTTCATGAATTATTTCAACAACTGATGCACGCGTCCCTGGCCATCGTAGGCGGCGGCCCCGCCGGAATGATGGCGGCCATCCGCGCCGCCGAAGCGCTGGGGGACGGCGGCCGGATCATACTTTTCGACAAAAACGAACGGCTCGGAAGGAAGATTTATCTGACCGGGAAAGGGCGCTGTAACCTGACCAACCTGCGGCCCTGGGAGGAATTCGCACCGCACATCCATCCCAACCAGCGTTTTCTTCGGCAGGCGTTCCGGGCTTTTTCAAATGAAGCGCTGATCCGCTTTTTCGAGCAGGATCTGGGTGTGCCTACCGTCACGCTTCAGGGCCGTCGTGTATATCCCGCTTCCCTTGTGGCAGGCGACGTGGCCCGCGCGCTGGAGCGGCGGGTAAGGGAACTGGGCGTGGATATCCGATACCGGACAAGTGTCGGAAGCCTTTCGGAATTGGACGGTTTCGACGCGGTCATCATCGCAACCGGCGGGAAATCCTACCCGGTTACCGGTTCAACCGGTGACGGTTACCGGCTTGCGGCGGAGGCCGGCCACACGATCACACCGACTTTCCCCAGCGAAACGGCCCTGCATCCGCGGAACTACGACCCGGAGCTCTCCGGTCTGGAGATGAAAAATGTCGGCCTGCATCTCTATGTGGACCGGACACTGGTCGAAAGCGAGCAGGGAGATTTCAATTTCACCGGTGACGGGCTCGAGAGCGGCATTGCCTACCATCTGAGCCGACGCGCCGTCTGGGCGCTGACAAACGGTCAGCAGGTTGACATCGTCCTCGACCTCAAGCCTGCCCTTACGGAAGAACAGCTTCAGGGCCGTCCGCTTCGGTCGATGCTTCCGAAGGCCCTGGCCGCTCCTTTCCTGCGTGCGCATCCGGGACTTGCGGCGAGTAATCTTCCCGCAGCCGTGAAGTCCTGGAAGTTCCCTATCGACGATTACAAAGGATACGACCGCGCCGTGGTTACGGCCGGCGGCGTAAGTCTTCAGGAAATCGTCCCGAAGACGATGGCTTCCCGCCTCCGCCCTGGCCTTTATTTTTGCGGCGAAGTGCTCGACCTGGACGGTGATACCGGCGGCTACAACCTGCAGATTGCCTTTTCTACCGGAGCGCTGGCCGGCAACAGCGCTGCTTCCTATTTGCTTTCCCTTCCCTGATGACACGTTTCCTGACCTTACTGTCCGCACTTCTGCTCTGTCTCTGCACGGCTTTCGGGCAGAAACTCACGCGTGCGCAATATATCGAGAAATATGCCGGCATCGCCGTACGGGAAATGAAGGCTACCGGTATCCCGGCCAGCATCACGCTGGCACAGGGCTGTCTGGAATCCGGCGACGGCAACAGTACCCTTGCCACCCGGGCCAACAACCATTTCGGCATCAAGTGCCACGGCTGGAAAGGAAAGAGCATCAAACACACCGACGATGCGCCCGACGAATGCTTCCGCAGCTACGAAAGCTCAGAGGAATCCTTCCGCGACCACAGCGACTTCCTGCGCTACCGTGACCGCTATGCCACCCTGTTCAATCTCGACCCCACCGATTACAAAGGATGGGCCTACGGCCTGCAGAAGGCCGGTTATGCCACGGCGCAAACCTATGCGGCAAGTCTGATCCGGATCATCGAAGAAAATGAACTCTTCCGCTACGACCAGTTGGAGGAAACGGCCCGGGAAGAACTCCCGCCTACACCGATGGAAGCGGAATTCAGCATTTCGTTCAAGGCACATCCCGGCCACAAACTCTATACGGCGTCCCTGCTCCGGGAAATCCGCTCCACCAACGGCGTGGCATACATCGTAGCCGGAAAAGACGATACCTGGCAGCAACTGGCCCGGGAATACAATCTGTTCAAGCGGGAATTGCTCCGCTTCAACGATCTGGACCGGGAGCGCCCCCTTCAGCCCGGAGAGACCGTCTATCTGGAGGCAAAGAAAAACGAAAGCGCCCCGCATCTCGACAAACACGTCGTGGAAGAGGGCGAAACGATGCGCCTCCTGGCGCAACGCTACGCCGTAAAAATGAAAAAAATCTATTCGTATAACGCGATGAGGCCGGGCACCGAACCGGAGCCCGGAACCATCCTCCTTCTCCGCAAACCCCGATGAAAAAGAAATCCCGCATCGTGCTGCTGACCTTGCTGTTCCTGGCAGCGGCAGGTATCCTGGCGCTCCTCAACTTCTATGGTACTTTTTACCACGACAACATCGCCTCTGGCGAAAAGCCGCAGGAAATCCGCATCTACCGCAACTACACAGGCGAGCAGCTGATCGAGGCAGTGCTGGCGAGCGGATCGGTCGACAACGAGAAAACTTTCCTGCGCGCCGCCAAAGTGATGAAACTCAAGGACGGTTTCAAGCCCGGCCTGTACAGGTTCAAGAAAGGGATGGGAAACAAAGCCATCGTCCGCACGCTGCAGAAAGGATGGCAGCAGCCGGTCCGGCTGGTCATACCCGGCTATTACCGGAGTCTCGACCGCTTTGCCGATTTCCTGGGCGAACAATTGGAGGCTGGTCGGGATGCCTTCCTCAACACACTGAATGACAAGACCGTCGCAGAAAAATATGGATTTACGCCTGAGACCTTCATCGGGATGTTCATTCCCAACACCTACGAAGTCTGGTGGACGGTTACCCCGGAAGAGTTCGTGGAACGGATGCATACCGAATACGTAAAATTCTGGACGGCGGACCGTGACGCCAAGGCCCTCGCCATCGGTCTGACGCGGCAGGAAGTCAGTACGCTAGCCTCGATCGTTATCGAAGAGACGAAAAACGAAGCCGAAATGCCCCGTATCGCCGGAGTTTATATGAACCGGCTCCACAAGGAAATGCTGCTTCAGGCCGACCCGACGGTCATCTTCGCCATAGGGGATCCTTCCATCAAACGGGTCCTGAACCGCCATCTGGAAACCGACTCGCCGTACAATACATACAAATACGCGGGACTGCCTCCGGGCCCCATCACGATGCCGCCCGTGGCGGCCATCGATGCCGTCCTCAATTACGAACGGCACGATTACCTGTACTTCTGCGCCAAAGACAATTTCGACGGCACCCACGCTTTCGCCAAAACCCTCAGCGCACACAACGAAAATGCCCGCCGTTACCAGCGGGCATTAGCCGGACAGCTGAGAGCGGTCACGGCTCCGTAACGAATGCCTTGTCCCAATTCCTGACGACTTCCAGCGCACGCCAGAATTCGGGATCCGCAGCCCGGTTGATGACGCGCCAATACCCCGTCGTTCCCAGGGCGCTGCGGGAAACCAAAGCTTTGAGTCGCGTTTTGAGCAGGAACTCGCAGTCCGATGCTTCCTGTTCGTCCAGTGGAGTCACATCCTTTTCCGCGCAATAAGCCAGCAGGCCGGCGTAGGCACTCTCTTCCATTTCCGCATAGACCGCGTCGAAAGCATCCAAATCATGGACGGCGAGTCTTTCCCGGTTCCGGTCGATATAGTCGTTCACATATTCGGTCAGCAGACCCTGACCGATTACCTGCACGGCAAAACGGTTCACGCCGGTGGTATCGTACGGTACAAACACGTCAGGCAGGATTCCTCCGCCGCCATAAACCGTACGGCCCAGACGAAGCGTCTTGTATGCCAGGGAATCGGGCAAGGAGATGCTGTCACGGCTGAAAGATTCACCGTGCCCGTAACGTTCCTGCAGCGCCCGATAATAATCGATCCGGTGGCCGGGTTCATAGGGTGACTGGACCACACGTCCGCTCGGAGTATGGTAACGGGCCACTGTCAGACGGATTCCGGAGCCGTCGGGCAGCATATACTGCTGCTGGACAAGACCCTTGCCGAATGTCCTGCGACCCACGATGACCGCCCGGTCCCAATCCTGCAGTGCACCGGCCAGAATCTCGCTGGCACTGGCGCTGTTTTCATCGACCAGGACGACAACGGGACCGCTCTGGAAGACACCCAGCCCAGTGGCGCGTTCTTCCCGCTCGAAATCCCGCCCTTCCGTCCGCACAATCAGTTGATCTTTTTCCAGGAACAGGTCGGCAAGTGCCAGTGCCACGTGCATAAAACCGCCACCGTTGCCGCGAAGGTCCAGGATCACTCCCTGCGGACGCTGTTTCACCTGTTTCCGCAAAGCATCAATGACTTCGTCGACAGTTTCACGGGCAAAGCGGGTGATTTTCATATACACGATTCCCGGCTCCGGCTCATAGACCGCCTCGACGCTCTCGATGGGAATCCGGTCGCGGCGGATGGTGAAATTCTGCACGCCGTCGCGGCGCAACACGGAAACGACAACCTTGCTTCCTTTGGGTCCGCGCAAAAGGGAGCGCACACCGTCGTTGGTAAGCCCGACACCGGCAATCGTCTCGCCGTCCACCGCCACGACCTTGTCGCCTGCCCGCAGTCCGACAGCCTCTGCAGGCCCCCCCGCCACCACTGCCTGAACGGTCAGGGTATCCGAGATGATTGCATACTCGATGCCGACTCCCTCGAATGTGCCGTCAAGCGGCTCATTGAGCGCCTCGACGCTCTCCTTCGGCATATAAGTGGAGTGCGGATCCAAATCCTGCATCAGCCGGTCCAGCATCCGGTCGATCGCTTTGTCGACATCGACCGTATCGAGATAGCAGGTTTCGATCAGATAGAGCGCCCGAGCAATTTTCTCGGCATTCCGGACGGACGAAGCACTTTGCGCATACAGCGCCAGGCTTGAAACCGCCAGCATCAAAAGTATCAATCCAACTCTTTTCATACTTCAAAAACTTTTCCTTCTTCGGCCAGATAGGTTTCGGGAAACACCTCGCGGGCCTGCGAGAGCAGAACACCCAGGTCCTGGTAGCGCGAAGAAAAGTGGCCGATTACCAGTCGCTTTGCTCCGGCTGCGGCAGCTACCTGCGCCGCTTCCCGCGCCGTGGAATGGAACATTTTGTGTGCCAGATCCACGTGTTCGTCGGCAAAAGTGGCCTCGTGATAAATCAGATCGGTCCCCTGCAGCCACGCCGGCTCCTCGGGGAAGACCATCGTATCGGAGCAGTAGGCCATCGACTGGCCGGTCTTGAGCCAGACAATACGGTAGCCGAAACAGTCAATGCGATGTTGCAGCGGAAAAGCCCACACCTCGCAGTTCCGAAGCGCGATGATCTGTTCCGGTTCTTTCATCGAAAGGGGAACGTGATGGATCTCATACTTGACTCCTTCGCCGAAATGGGCCAGGAAAAAACGGAGGACGGACCCGAAATCACGCGGCGCATAGATATACAGGGGCGCCGTCCGGCCGTCCAGCGCCATCGTGGACAGAAGCCCGAATATGCCGAACAGGTGGTCGCCGTGCAGATGCGAAATCAGGATATTGTCGAGGCGTGCCTTTGAAATCCCGTATCGCTTGAGCTGTACCTGCACCTGCTCGCCCGTGTCGACCAAAAACAAGCGCCCATGCATATTGACTACGTGGGCGCTTTGATGTTGGTCAACCATCGGTCGGGCGGAAGCCGTACCAAGGGTTGTCAGGGTGAAGTTCACTAGCGGTTCTCTTTTTCTTCCGCTTCGAGCCGGCTCTTGAGGTCAGCCAGGTCGGAGATGTCACCAAGGGTCGTCTTCTCCAGGTTGTCCTTCAGTTTGCGGACGACCTTCTGCGTGGAATTCGCCTCGGAATCCTTCTCGCGAGCCTCTTTGCGGGCCTCTTCGCGACGGGTCTCTTCATACGTGCGGGTGTGGGAAAGGGTGATCTTCTTGCTTCCCTTGTTGAACTCGGTCACCTTGAACGGAAGCACCTCACCGACTTTGGCGGTCGTTCCGTCTTCTTTGACCAGGTTGCGGTTCGAGCAGAATCCCGTGATGCCGTCGGCGAGGGTGACAGTAGCGCCCTTGTCGACCATCGCGGTAACGGTACCATCGTGAATCGAACCCACGGAATAGGTATTCTCATATTCGTTCCAAGGATTCTCCTCAAGCTGCTTGTGGCCGAGGCTCAGACGACGGTTCTCCTGGTCGACTTCGAGGACCACGACCTCGAGCGGCTCACCGATGGAGGTGAACTCGGACGGGTGCTTGATCTTCTTCGTCCAGCTCAGGTCGCTGATGTGAACGAGACCGTCGACACCTTCCTCAAGCTCCACGAAAACACCGAAATTGGTGAAATTGCGGACCGTAGCGGTGTGCTTGGAGTTGATGGGATATTTCTCGGTGATGGTAGCCCACGGATCGGGTTTGAGCTGTTTGATACCCAGGCTCATCTTCCGGTCTTCGCGGTCGAGAGTGAGGATCACGGCCTCCACTTCCTGTCCGACCTTGAGGAAATCCTGGGCGCTGCGCAGATGCAGGCTCCAGCTCATTTCGGACACGTGGATCAGACCTTCGACACCCGGCTGAACTTCCACGAAGGCGCCGTAGTCGGCGATGACCACGACCTTGCCCTTCACGGTGTCGCCCACCTTGAGGTTCGGATCGAGCGCATCCCACGGGTGCGGGGTAAGTTGCTTCAGACCCAGGGCGATGCGTTTCTTCGTATCGTCGAAATCGAGAATCACGACATTGATCTTCTGGTCGAGCGAGACAACTTCTTCCGGATGGTTGATGCGGCCCCAGCTCAGGTCGGTGATGTGGATCAGACCGTCCACACCGCCCAGGTCGACGAACACACCGTAGGAGGTGATGTTCTTGACCGTTCCTTCCAGGACCTGGCCTTTCTCGAGTTTGGCGATGATGTCGGCCTTCTGGGCCTCGATCTCGGCCTCGATGAGGGCCTTGTGGGAAACGACGACATTGCGGAATTCCTGGTTGATCTTGACGATCTTGAATTCCATCGTCTTGTTGACATAGACGTCATAGTCGCGGATGGGCTTCACGTCGATCTGGCTGCCCGGCAGGAAGGCCTCGATGCCGAACACGTCGACAATCATACCGCCCTTCGTGCGGCACTTGATGTAACCCTTGACGATCTCGTCCTTTTCGAAGGCCTCGTTGACACGGTCCCAGGACTTGACGGCGCGGGCACGCTTGTGGGAGAGGATCAGCTGACCCTTCTTGTCCTCGGCGTTCTCCACATAAACTTCCACGGTGTCGCCGACGGCGAGATCCGGGTTGTAGCGGAATTCGTTGATGCTGATGACACCTTCGCTCTTGTAACCGATGTTGACGATTACTTCGCGCTTGTTGATGGACGTGACGGTGCCTTCCACGACCTCATTCTCATTGATGCGGCTGAGGCTCTTGCTGTAGCTTTCTTCGTTGGCGGCTTTCTCGCCGGCGTCGAAGCCGTCGTTTTCGAACGCATCCCAGTCGAACTTGTCGTTGTCGACGGAGGCGTTGCTGTTTTTCTTCGCAGGTTTTACGATCACCTGCTCTTCGATCTCTTCTGCATTCTCCAGTGCAGGATTCTCGATCAATTCTTCAGACATGTTAGTAATAAGTTGTTAAACAATAAGTAGTTGGACTTTATTTATAAACCCGCCGTCGTGAGCGGGGCTGCAAATGTAATCATTTTTTTTTGCCTGCCGAAAAATATACGATATATTTGCGCTCCAATTTGAGAAAGCATACAAAAAAAACTTCCAATATGAAAAAACTTCTGATTATCGCAGCTATTCTTTTGACTGCCAGTAACGTGGTCAACGCTGAGAACGAAACCCGCATCGGTTCCGAATATGTGTTAGATTACGGCCTTACCATCGGTTATCTTACCGGCGACGCAGCTTTCTACGGCATGGCCATTCTCGACATCAACGCCGCCCAAAGCAACCTCCGCACCCGGATCAATCTCGGTCTGGCCGAACGTTTCTTTGCCGGTGGAAAAGGCTTCAACCCCAATGCCGCCGTCGACCTGCAGTATCTGCTTCCGATTACGGACGGCTTCTATTTTTACCCCTCCGTCGGCGTCTATGGTGAACATTTCTCCAAGAAGACCATGCATAAGGTGAACAACAATTTCGGTGTGGAAGCCGGTCTCGGCTTGGAGTTCCAGTTCGCGCCGGAAATCGGTGTTTTCGTTGAAGGCAACTACCAGCGCATGTTCACGAGGACTGAAGTCCCCAACCGGCTCGGTGGTCGGCTCGGCGTCGTGTTCGCGTTCTGATACAGGATGTATCAAAAAAAAGCGGGGCCCCGAAAGAGGTCCCGCTTTTTTTTTCCGGCTACTGTAATTGGCCGCGTTCAGCCAGGATGGAGCGCTTCAAAGCCAGAATTCTGTCGACACTCTCATCAATGCGAGACTCGGGGATTTCTCCGCTGAGGACGGCATTATAAATAGCATTATAAACCGTCTCATATTCACTGACGTTGTTTGCCGGGCCCAGTAAAATGTCGCAACCCGCCTTCAGCGCCAGGATGGCCGCCTCTGAACGCGAATAATACTTGGTAATGGCACCCATCCCCATAGAGTCAGTAATGATCACACCCTGGAAACCCAATTCCTGCCGTAACTTGTTGTGCAAGATGAAATACGAAAGCGTCGAAGGGACTACGGCATTGGAGGGCATGACATAGGGCAGGGTTATATGAGCCGTCATGATCATCTTGGCTTCATTTTCGATTCCCCGTCTGAACGGAACGATTTCGCAAGCAAGCATCTGATTCCAGGTCTTGTTCGATACAGTATAACCAGTATGGCTGTCCGTACCTGTGTCACCGTGGCCGGGGAAGTGCTTCAGACATCCTTCCACGCCTGCATCCTGCAGACCGTGCAGATACTGGACCACCATATTGGCCACCAGAATCGGATCACTGCCGAATGAGCGGTTGTTGATGACCGGATTGTTCGGATTGGAATTCACGTCGGCCACAGGCGCCAGGTTGACGTCGAGCCCGAAATTACGCAAATACGTGCCAATGTAATTGCCCGATGCATAAGCATTGGCCGAATTGCCCGTTTTCCCCACCGTCTCGGCCTGACGGCTGGCATTGGTCGTACAGATCTCTCCAAAGTTGGCAGCATATTGCTGACCGCTGCCCCCCAGGCCAATCCGAGCCACACGTCCGCCTTCTTCATCAATAGTGAGCAATGGATAATCTGCGAGATCGTGCAGGTCAGCCGTAAACTTCGTCAACTGGGACGGGGATTGCACGTTCTCCGCTTTCAGGATATATCCGCCGCAAGGATAATCCTGAAACTCCTGCCGCAACGTACTATTAACAGTGAACGTATGCTTACCTAAAACCGTATAGTCCTGAATCATAAGCAATTGCCCCACCTTCTCCCAAAGCGTCATTTCTTCTCTGGAGCGGACGGTGTAAGTCTTGACATAGGGTAACTCGACGGCAGCGATCGGGACGACATGATTACGTTGAACATTGACGGGAGCACTTACCCTATTTGTAATGACTTTGCCACCAGCCCGAATTGTAAAGGTAATGCCCCTCGTAAACTCGATCGGCGGCACAGCCACCCAGAATTCCTTAAAGTTTTTCTTCGAAGTGCCGACGGACGCAGGTGTATCGCAGACCAGCGTGATCGAGCTCGAGGTAGTGCCATTCCAGACCATTTCCGGTGTCCCGCCCGGGCTCATTGTCACTTGCGCCTCACCGGCGATCGGCTCTCCGTTATTGCCGTTCAGCGTAATGCTGTTGACCTTGACGCTGGAATTTGAAGCGTACAAGCGGAATTTGATGAATCCACCGACATTCTTGAATGAAAGGTTTCCGGGAATCTCTCCGTTCACGAACGCCGTCGCCGAAACCATCGTGTTGGCATCGGTGCCGAAAGAGTCAGCACGGTAATGCTGCTCCGCCGGCAAGGTCATTTTCATCGTCCCGGACTTTAATATAGAGTTGCCGGACGAATACGGATAAACCGCATAGACGACACTGGGACTCAAGGTACCCGTCGAACCCGATGTGTTTCCAGTAAACAGGAAGTCACCGTCAGGAGCCCCATCCGATCCCTGAAAACGATACTCCTTGTTCTGTCTATTCGTACAGAACACGGAGATCCGGTCGTTGGCATTCCATACAATATGCCGTTCTCCGTCCAAAAAAGTCTTCGTCTCCGAATCCTCCATGTCGACTGACGCATGCAGGATCGACGGAACGACCGGAGATTCCGGAACAATCTCCACTTCCTCCGGGAGACACGATGCCAGCATCAGCAGCATCGCTCCATAAATCAAAAACTTTCTCATAGCGCTAAGTTTAATCTACGGGAACCTCGGGATCATCCGGTTCAAGCGTTTCAGTAGATCCGCACAGACAACCGGAAGTCTCGATTTCCTGAGTTTCGGAAACAGGCGCATCATAATGAAGACGTCTGTTTCTACTCATAAATTGTTTGGGGGAATAATCCATTTGTAAAAAGCTTTTTGATGTGTCGTGTGTGATGTTATATATTGTAGCGGACTATTCGTCCGTTATTATCAGGTTTCTGTCAAAACCAAAGACCACGGAATCTCACCGCCATCTTTCATTTTTCCATAATATGTATAACAACCGCTCCGCGCTGCGCACACACAGGCAGCCGCAGATGCGGTTCCGTTATTTTCTCAAAAAAACGATTTCAAATTGACACACAAATATACAAAAAACCCGCTTGTGTAGCACAAACGGGTTCAAAAAAGCGCTGACGGACTATTCTGACTCAGGTTTTTTCTTGCGCGGTTCGGCGTTTTTCACATATTTGTCGAGCCAGTCGCCCGTTTCATAGAGCATGTCGAGCGTCGTCTCGATGCCCTGGTAACTGTGGCTTTCGTACGGCAATTGGACATAGCGGGCCGTAGCTCCGAAATACACAAGAGCCTGATACAAACGCTCCGACTGCACGGGGAAGGTACCCATATTGTTGTCCTGCTGCCCGTGGATGAGCATCAGTGCGTCCTTGATCTTGTCGGCATAATTGAAAGGCGACATCTCATCATAAACATCCTTCGCTTTCCAATATGAACGGCGTTCGCTTTGGAAACCGAACGGTGTCAGGCTGCGGTTATAGGCACCGCTGCGGGCGACACCGGCCCGGAAAAGCCGCGTGTGGGCCAGCAGGTTGGCCGTCATGAAGCCGCCATAGGAATGGCCGCCAACCCCGATCCGGTCGCGGTCGCCCACTCCGATGCTGTCGCAGATGAAATCGACGGCAGCTTCGGCACTCATCACCAACTGCTCGAGGAAATAGTTGTTGGGCAGGGAATCTTTGTCCGGAGCCACGATCGCCATCGTAAACTCGTCAAGCACCGCATACCCCTGCGTCGCCCAGATCATTGCGGATCCATAGGAAGGCTTCGTGAATTTATGTTTCTCGGGGCGGCGCTTATAGCATTCGGCCGGGCACCTGTATTCATAGGGGTAGGTCCACATAAACACGGGCAACTTCCCATCGCGCTGCGGATCGTAACCAGCCGGCAGATACAGATGGGCGAAACACTTGAGACCGTCTTTGCGGGTATATGTAACGTAGCGGTCCGTCACATCCTTGTAGAAATCGGCCACAGGATTCTCGAAATGCGTAATCTGACGTGCGGTTTTCCGGCGTACGTCGAACTCATAGAAATCGGGGACAACGCCGAAGGCCTCGCGGCGGCCGATGAAACGGATCCGGTTGGGAGAGAATGTCGTGATGGCGGTGAGCGTCTCCTTGCAGTCTCCGGAAGAAGTCCATACATTTTCCATCTTCCCGTTCTTGAGGATGAGCCGGTCCAGGAACGAGCGGTTGAATCCTTCCGCATCCGGCCGGTCGTTGCCGGTAAGGAAGATCTGCGAATGTGCAGCGTCGGTCCAAAGGACATTGCGCCCATAGGCGTTGCGTACAGTATACGGCCTTCCGTAAACCGGGAAGTCTCCCAAGGTATCCACCTCCGTGCTCTGGGTGAAGAGCTGACGGAAGCCGGCCGTCGTATCGCAAGGCACGAAGGTCATCGTCCGGCGGAATTTCTGCTTTGAGGAGCTTTCCTCGAACAGGGCGAGTTTTCCGTCACCCCAGGTAATACGGCCCAGCCGGTACTCGGGTGCAAGCACAAGTTGCTTGTCGCTTTCGAAATTGAAAGGAGCCGTACACTGGAACACCTTGTCAGTAAAAGTTTTTTCAGGTTTTTCCTTTTCTTTCAAAGTATCCTTCGCAGCCGGATCATCGTCGGGACGGGGTCCCATCGGACCGCCGGGACCCATCGGGCCGCCGTTTTCCGATTCGGTCCAATACAACGTGGCAGGCAGGTCGGGCCTCCAGCTGAAACCGGAGGGTTTCGGCTGGGGTTTCTCTTTTTTGCCGTCCTTGTCGGCATCCTTCTTCTTGACGGTTCCGTCATTGAGCATTCTGACCATCGAACCGTCGGTCAGGGACATGATGTACTGACGGCTCGGGAACGAGCGGTGGCTTTCCACATAAGAATACGGATGATGCTCCGTCACCACAATGGCGTAGCTGCCGTCGGGCGAAGGCTCAATGGAACGGTAAACGGCAGGTTCCCCAAGCAGACGGACACCTTCAGGCGTCCACAACGAGAGTTGGCTGGTACAGCAATAATCGTATAACTCTTCGTCGGCCGGGCCACTGAGCAGATCCTGGTAGGTGCGGATCGATTTTTTCTCACCCAGGACTTCCTGCACAATCGAAGAAGCGGCCACTTCCTGGTGCGGAATCGCGGTTTTGTTCTCCGGAACGCCCTTGAAGAGGATGCACTCGTCGCCAAGGAAAAAGAAAGGAGTGCCGAAAATCGTGTTGATCCGCCCTGCCACCATACGCGTGGCGACGGGTGTGGGGCTGGTCGCATCCACACGCCAAAGCTCCACCCGATAAGGATAGGAAAGGGTAAACGCCACATAATGACCGCTGGGGGACCAGGTGATGAACTTGATCCGCGCATCGGCCGGTATGCCATGAACTTCCCGCACAGCGCCGGTCAGCGCATCGAGCAATTCAATCTTTTCGAAATAATTCTCCCGCGTTTCGCTGAAATTCCGAGGATCGACCCGTACACCGCCGATACGGGCTTCGCTGGCGGCCAACTCCGCGACAGGTACGCTACGGCAGTTCCGGTATGCCAGCACTGCGCACGAATTATCCTGGGAAAAATAGACGGAAGGCAAAGGACTGGCCATCGTGACCTTTTCAATTTCCGGAGCGGGATGACGGAAACCGTCAGCCAGCATCAACGGCCCCGTCAAAAGCAGGACGGCGGACAAAAGGAGGATTCTTTTCATAACCGTGTATTTGATTCTGATAATTGTTTATAGTAATCACGTTCGGCATCGAGGTCGGGAATGGCGATTTCATAGGTTCTCCCCCGCCCGACATCCAGTTTCGTGTCGCGAAGCCAGGGATTGGCCCGGCGGAGCTGGGCATAGGAAACGCCGTACCGTCCGGCGAATTCGGCCAGGTCGTCGATATCACTGCTCACCACCACCGTCCGCTTGGGCGGGATATACGGATACAAGTCACCCTCACTCAACCGGAAACCGAAAAGTTCCGGATTCTCGAACATCATTTTGGCAACCAGGATACGGAACATGTAACGCGACGTCTCTTCGACCATATGCAGATCGAGCGCCCGGCTCTGGCGCTGGGTGCCGAGCCGGCGCGTGACACCGTTGATGCCACCGTTGTAACTGGCTGCCACCGTCATCCAGTCGCCGAACTTTGCGTAGGATTTCTTAAGGTAGCGACAGGCGGCTTCTGTCTCCTTCTTCAGGTTGTAGCGTTCGTCGACTGTCATCGATACCTCCAGGCCGTATTCCCGGCCGACCTCTTTCATAAACTGCCAAAGGCCAGCGGCGCCGGCGACCGAGACTGCAGTCTCACTCACGTTGCTTTCAATGGCCATCAGATATTTGAGATCATCGGGGACGCCGCCGGCGGCAAGCAGCGGTTCCACTTGCGGAAAAATCCGGCCGGCCCGCTTAAGCATCAGCAGCGAGTTGGTATGACTGTAGGTAAATGCAATCAACTCCCGGTCCATCCGTTCGTACAGGTCCGCCCGGTCGAAGCGGATGGTGTCATCTGCAAAAACTATGAAAGGTGGAACCTGCGGCGCTCCGACCGGTTCGCGGACCACCGTCCGCTCAATAATCATCAGTGAATCACCCGCGCCGGCGCCCGACGCCGAGATGCTGTCAGACAAGCGGGCCATCTGCACGGCAGGACGCGTCGTCCACCATAACCCGATTATGGCGCACAGGAGCAGTGCGAAAAGAAACAGAATCCAGCCTTTTTTCATATCCGTTCTCCCCGATAATGCATATCCTTGCAAATTTAATGATTTTTATATAAATAAAAAACTCGTACCTTTGCGGTTCAAAAACACAGGAAATGGCAGAAAACAGCTTGCTTGAAAAACTTGGCGCTCTTCAGGCGAAATACGATGAGATCGGTGCCCAACTCGGTGATCCCGAGGTAATTGCCGATATGAAGAAATATGTCCAGCTTAACAAGGACTACAAGGAACTTGAACCCGTCGTCGCGGCGGGACGCCGTTATCGCAAGCTGGTGAACGACCTGGCCGACGCAAAAAACATCCTTTTGAACGAAAAAGACGAAGATCTGCGTGAAATGGCCAAGGAAGAAGCGGCCGCCCTCGAAGAGGAACTTCCGAAAATGGAAGAAGAAATCCGCATCCTCCTGATCCCCGCCGACCCGCAGGACAGCAAGAACGCCATCCTCGAGATCCGCGGCGGCACCGGCGGCGACGAAGCGGCCATCTTTGCAGGCGACCTGTTCCGGATGTACTCCAAGTATTTCGAGCGCAAAGGCTGGAAGTGCGAAGTGACCAATGTCAGCGAAGGCGCTGCAGGCGGCTACAAGGAAATCGTCTGCAAGGTATCGGGCGAAAAAGTCTACGGCACCCTGAAATACGAAAGCGGTGTCCACCGCGTGCAGCGCGTCCCCCAGACCGAGACGCAGGGCCGCGTCCATACCTCCGCCGCCTCCGTCGCCGTCCTCCCCGAAGCCGACGAGTTCGATGTGGAAATCGACATGAAAGACGTCCGCAAAGACCTCTTCTGTTCCTCCGGCCCCGGCGGCCAGGGCGTCAACACCACCTACTCTGCCGTCCGCCTGACCCACATCCCTTCCGGCATCGTCGTCCAGTGCCAGGACGAGCGCTCCCAACTCAAGAACCTCGACAAGGCCATGGCCGAGCTCCGCACCCGTCTCTATAATCTCGAATACGAGAAATACCTCAACGACATCACCGCCAAACGCAAAACGATGGTCTCCACCGGCGACCGCTCCGCGAAGATCCGCACCTACAACTATCCGCAGTCCCGCGTCACCGACCACCGCATCGGCTACACGATGTACAACCTCCCCGTCTTCATGGACGGCGACATCCAGGAAGTCATCGACCAGCTCCAGATCGCCGAGAACGCCGAACGGCTCAAGGCTGCCGGCGAGTAACGTTTTCCGGTTTTTCTGCCAACCTTACTTCAACGTAAACCAGTCGGTTTCGCGCACGTTCCACGCGGCGAGGACGCCCACGCCGCCAAGAACGTTGGAATAGGCATAGGCGGCCGGAGCCAGACCGGCTTCCGCCAGGGTGTTGCTGCGCATATGTTCGAGGGCGACGCCGTAACGGAAGAATTCATTCGAGACCCGGTAGAGCCGCACTTTGAGGCGGTCGTGCTGTTCGTAATCCCCCACATAGGAAACAATGTCCCGCGTGGGCATGAACAGGGTCGTCTCCTGACCGGAAAAACCCGTATCGGGCCAGACCCGGACCATGCTCCAGGCATTTCCGAACGACCACCCGTTGAACGGGATGTCGACATAATTGCGGACCTTCGAATACCACCAGCTGTCGGACGAACCGTTCAGTGGCATGAGATTCCGCTTCAGGATCCATTCCACCTGCCCTGTATCCAGATTGATGAGGGTCCGTTCGCAATAGACGGCCAGGCCGTACCAGTCTTCGGTGGCCGGGTCGTCACGGAAAGTGACCCGGACGGAATCACGGCTGCACTTCCAAGTGAACTCGGGTGCGGGAGGAGGAAGGGTTGCTTTGGCCGAAACCGGATTGAATCCTTTCGCCCGGGCCTCGACCTCCACTTCATCGCCTTCCTGCAGCGGAACAGACACAAACCAGCAACCGGGTGGAATCACGCCCGCCGAATCCACCGCCCGCTCCACATAGTAGGGTGTTCCGTTGACCACGAAATCGAAGTCCGCGTCTTCCAGGAACAGCACGTTATCCGCAGTTTTGCCCACCGCGAAGGTCCGGTTGAGCTGAATGATCGTCGTATCGCCGGGACCAGGGCAGCATTGGAGGAAAAGTTTCGGATCCGAGGTTACCTCCAGGTCAAACTCTCTGCCGCAGGCGCAGGCAGCCAGAACCGTCAGACACGATAGCCAAAAGGTGTATTTCTTCATCGCTTAAAACTTCAAGGTGTAACTGAAAGTCGGAATCAACGGGACGATCCCGTAGCCCTTGACGGAAAAGGCGATCTTTTCCCGGATCAGATAACTGTCATCGCCAGTATTGGCTGCTTCGCCTTGACGGCGGACGAGGGCATACAGGGGATTCAGCCGGCAATAGACGTTGT
>JAEEGH010002730.1_pt1 | contig 47309 bp, 31 predicted proteins | sample 9134181 | NCBI WGS metagenome assembly JAEEGH01 (sample SAMN16246544, study PRJNA631951) | gut metagenome | biome: gut microbiome; feature: rumen; material: DP-attached | host: Bos | place: Iran: Karaj | collected 2018-10
ATGGGGTGACAGTTGTTATGATTGTTATTCTGAATAGACAAAGATGCTTTTTGGAACGTTGGCCATGTTGATGCCGGTGAAGATAGCGCGTTGCGGTGCATGACGGCGCGAGTTGAGCAGGAGCAGGAGCCCATTGTCGTTGCCTTGGCGCAGCAATCCCTGCAGATGTTGTGTCACACGCATACGGTAGTAGTTGCCGTCCTCGTGGTAGTTGCCGTCGTATCCGCTAAGGGTATAAAGGTCAATGAGGTCATCAATGTAGATGTCTAACCCGTCGGCATCTTTCCCCAGGATGAGTACCTGGTCTGGATGAAGGGTGGGGGACTCCACCGACAACGGCATAATCAACTCGGCGTGGTGAATCACCGCATAAGGATGGGCGGCGTGGAATGCCTTTAGGTCGCGATCGAAACTCATGCGCACCCGTTGCCCACCCATGGGCTCCAGATAGAGGCGGTAGGTTCCGGGGACAGCGTTGCCGCTGGCGAAGAGCGTGCCGCTGTAGTCGTGCTCGAAATGAGTAAAATGCGAAGTACCGGCTCCCATCAGGAACGTATAGTAGCCAAACGTTGTGTCGCTATTGGGATTGATATAGTGGTAGTAAGTGCGCAGGCAGGTCTGTGCCGACGAGAAGTCGATGCTTACAAGTCCTTCGTCACCTGCTGCCGTCGTTCTGATGCGCAGGCCTTTTGTCTGGTTGAGAAACTCCTCCGACGTGGCTTCCCGATGGATCACGCTGTAGATGGAGGGATTGAGGGTGAGGCGGATGAGCGTGTCGGCGTTGCTTACTGTGATGTCGTCGTCGAAAAACAAAGTGCTTTCGTCCACCGGCAGACTGTTGTTGGCATAGAACGACGTGTCGTTCTGCAGGGCCTCGGCCAGCTGCTTCACCTCGAAATGGAAGGTGTAGGTCCTTCCCGTGTCGGGGAAGGATTGGCTCTTGGTGAGTGTAAGCACCACCGAGTCAATCACCATCGAGCTGTCAAACGAGATGCCGTTGGTGTTGGGCGACAGTCCTATCTGGGTGTATAGCGTCGAACTCACTTTGCCGAAAGTGGGGTCGGAGTAGAAACCTATGACACCGAAGGAGTAATTGCTTGTGAGCAGCGAGTCCTCGTATTCCGTCCATGCTTTGTCGGCAAAGAGGGTGTCGGTCTTGCCTTCGTAGAGCATGGTGGTGTCCACCAGGCCAATGCCCAGCGACGATTCCTTGTCGGTGCAGGCTGTAAGTGCCCCCGTCAACACGGCGGCCGCCATAAAAAAGATGATGTTGAGCTTCCTCATGTCTCCCTTTTCAATTATCGCTTGTTCTCTTTTTTTTTCAGTTCTCAAACTTGCTGGTTCCTACGATAGAGTCGTAGAACTTGTTGATGCGGGCGAAGAATTCGTCGCGATCCTCGATGTAGTCCAGCACATTGCGCTTGTTCTCCTTGGCGAAAGCCACCAGCTCGGGGTTGGCATTGGGCGATCCGATGACCACGCCCTGCGAGTAGGTGATGGCCGACTTCATCAGGCCAATGTAGTCGGTCTGCCCATAGAGGCGCAGGTCTTTCGCCGTGGCACCGTCGGTCTTCATCTTGCGCTCCAAGTCGCCGCCGATGGGGCCCTCGAAATGGTCGCCCATCAGGGTGATGACCATCTTCGTACCGCTGAAGAAGGCGTTCTCCTTGTTGATGCGTCGCAGATAGAACGGAATCATCGAGGCAAACCATCCTGTGAAATGAATCAGATGGGGCTGCCATGCCAGCTTGCGCACGGCCTCCAAGGTGCCGCGGCCGAAGAAGAGCAACCGCTCGTCGGTGTCCGGAAACAGGTGGTTCTTCTCGTCGGTGAGCCCTTTGCTGTTGATGAAATACTCTTCGTTGTCGATGAAGTACACCTGCATGCGCGCCGACGGGATGGACCCCACCTTGATAATCAGCTGGTGGTCGCAGTTGTTCACTATCAGGTTCATCCCCGACAGCCGAATCACCTCGTGAAGTTGGTGCTTCCGGTCATTGACCTCGCAGAATTTCGGCATAAAGACGCGTATCTCGCGTCCTATTTCCTGGGTCTTGGCAGGCAAATAACGTCCGAACAAACTTTGCTCATTCTCCGGTGAAAAAGGCGCAATCTCTTGATTTACAAATAATATTCTACCTTTTGCCATAAAAATTGTATATAATTTACCAAATGCAAAATTACAAAAAAAAAACGATATGGCAAAATCATTGTCTCCGTTTCAAAAAAAAGTTGTACTTTTGCACCATGAAATTGACAAAAACAACACCTCTTCTCGATCGTGCACGCAACTTTTGCGCCCTCTCCGAACAGTGTGAGGACGCCGTGCGGCAGAAGCTCGTCACTTGGGGCGCTTCGCCCGCCGAGTCTGACGATGTGGTCGCACGGCTCTACGACGAACACTATCTCGACGACGAGCGCTATGCACGTGCCTATTGCGAAAGCAAAATCCTCCATCAGCATTGGGGACGGCAGAAAGTACTCTACCAATTGCGCCTCAAGCATCTGCCCCGCGCCGCCGTCGACAGCGGCATGGCCGCCGTCAGCGACGAAGCCTATTTCGCTGTCCTCACCGATGTGGCCGAAAAGAAACTCCGCGAACTGACATCCAATTCTCCTCTCGACAACCCCTCCGGCGAGTCGCAGGGCGCCGCCTCGCACCATCTGCGGCAGAAACTTACAGCCTTCCTCGTCACCCGCGGTTTCCTCATTGGCGAAATCAATCAAGTATTAACTAATTTTTTTCCACAATGAAACGTTTTTACGCTTTCCTCGCGGCCCTCTGTTTGGCCGCCACCGTCCCTGCCATAGCGCAGGATGAACAGCCCGCCGGCTCTTGGTCCACGACCTCCACCCCGGCCCTCAAGTTCAGCGAGTCCATGTTCAACAACTGGTCCTCCACCGGTACCTCGCAGCTTGACCTAAACGCCACATTCTTCGGCAATTACAAGTACACCCATACACGTTATGTGTGGGACAACATTGTCGACCTCGGCTTCGGACATGCTTGGCAGGACCTCGACAACTCAGCCCAGGGCGGACGCTTTGAAAGCCGTCGCAAGAGCCTCGACAAAATTGACTTGACCTCCGCCCTCTCATGGAAGGCCTACAAGGATTGGGGCGCCAACTTCACCGCCAACCTCAAGACCCAGTTCGCCAAAGGTTTCGAATACTCCGGCGCCGGCGACAACGAGGGCAAGATGGTTTCCTCCTTCTTCGCCCCGGCCTACCTCACCACGGCTCTCGCTTTCGAGTACAAGAAACCCGAGTGGTCGGTCTCCCTCTCTTTCCTCACCGGCAAGACCACCTTCGTCTTCAACAACGACCTCATCGACAGTGGCTATACCTACGGTGTCATTCAGGAAAAGGGCTTCGACCCCACCGACCCCAACCGCACCTACAAACACGCCTATTTCGCCCTCGGTAGCTACATCAAGGCCCAGTACCTCAAGAAAGACCTCCTTCCCAGCCTCGACCTCTACGCCCGCCTCGAGCTCTTCTACGACTACAAGAAGAGTTCCCACATGGCTTGGGACGAAATCAAGGCTTTCACAGCCGACGGCACTCCCATGGAGAACTGCGAATACAAGCTCGCCGCCTCCGACGAGACTTGGGCCGACCTCGCCGGCTACAACTGGATCCAGCGCCGCATCTTCGAGACCGACCTCGATTTCGAGGTGAAACTCGACTATCGCTTCTCTTCCCACATCGCCGCCAACTTCGCCCTCAACCTCAAGTGGGACACCGACTTTAGCGGTATGGGCCGCTGGGGCCACCTCCAGGTCTACCAGATGGCCGGCCTCCAGATTTTCTTCAGCTGGAAGACCCCTAACAAGTAACCTCTCCAAAAACACAGTACAGACAAAGAGAAAGGCCATTGGAGTTCGCGCTCCAATGGCCTTTTTTTTGTTCTCGGGAATTGCTTTTTTTTTTCAAAAAGGTGGATGTCCTTACTATCCCTTGAATCGGAGCAATACCGAGTCGTTGGCTTTCAGTCCCATGAGCTGGGTGAACGAGCTCTCCTTGACGGCCAGCTCGAGCATCCCCGTGGCCGACACTGTCAGGCGCAGCTTACGCCGCGGGTCGCTTTGCGCATGCTGCTGGTAGTAGGAGGCCATCACCTCCGTCACCTCCTGGTCGCGCACCGTCATCGTGAACTGGCGACCCTGGCGCAGCTCCACAAACTCCTTGTAGCTCATGCCCAGATAAGCGTTGCCGTAGTTGTCGATGAAGAGGATATAGATGCGGTAGCCGTCACCTTGCGGCATCCAGCCCACGTAGGGGCGCTGCAGCAGCGCCTCGTGGCGCGGCCCTATCTCGGACAGGCTCGCTCCTGCCGCTATTTTGGCTGCCACACGCGCAAACAGTGTGTAGGCCGCGAAGTTATACACCCCGTTCTCCTGAACCGGTATGCGCACTGTCTCCTCAATCTCGCTGCCGAAAGCCATCGCAGGCAACCCGTTGTCGCAGCAGATATAGTATTGTCCGCGAGCCTTCACCACCACGAAAGGGTGCTCCTCTGTGTGGTTCGACGCCACGTCGATGATGTGTATTGTCCCTGGAGGAAAACCCGTGCAGGCATGCTTCACCACGAAGGTCGCAGCCTTCACATTGAAAGGCTCCACGCCGTGGGTCACATCCACCACCTGCACCTCGGGAATGAGCGACATCAACGCCCCCTTCGCCATTCCGGCGAAAAAGCCCTGGGTGCCCCAGTCGGAGGTCAGTGTCACTATCGGCGTCGTCATAATTTACAGGTATAACGCAGAACCCTCAATACTATTGTCCTGCTCCGAAAAACTTTTTTCAGCCCTACCAACACCCTACCAACTCCTACCATCGTAGGAGTTGGTAGGGAGATGGGAAGGGGATGGGTAGGAGTTGGGAAAGAGTTGGTCCCTATAGGGTGCTGATTTCCAGTCTTTTGTTTTCCTCGTTTTTTGCCCCGTTTTTTCATGTTTAGATAAAAATTTGAAAACACTGTTTAAACCTGAAAAGTGTTGAAAATGTTAGCGTTTTGGTGCGTTGTGGTTTTTCGGGGTGTTTGTTGGTTGTATAGGTAGAATGCATTCTGTTTATGCAGGACGGATAAACTGCCGGGGGAGGGCTGCCCTGCGGCGCCTATATCCTCCACATTCAGACTCCCATGGGAGTGGTGACAAAAAAACTACTGGCGAATTAGCGCGTAATTCGATTTTTTTGTGTACATTTGCTGCTTGGGAGAATTCCCAAGCAGATTTTTATTATTATAGTAATCAAACAATTGTAAAAAATATGTCACTACTCTCGATACGTAATTTGCACGCCAGCATCGGCGAACGCGAGATTTTGAAGGGCGTGGACCTGGAGATTAACCCTGGCGAGGTGCATGCCATCATGGGTCCCAACGGCAACGGCAAGAGCACCTTGGCGGGTGTCATCGCCGGCAACCCCAAGTATACGGTCACCGCCGGCGAGGTGGTCTTCAAGGGGAAGAATATTCTGGAGATGCCTGTTGACCAGCGCGCCTGCGAGGGGCTCTTCCTCGGATTCCAGTATCCGGTGGAGATTCCCGGAGTGAGCATCACCAACTTTATGCGCACCGCTGTCAACGAGCAGCGCAAATACCATGGTCTCGACCCCCTCTCGGGCAGCGAGTTCCTGAAGCTCATGGAGGAGAAGAAAAAGGTGGTGGAGATGACCACCAACCTGGCCAACCGGTCGGTGAACGAAGGCTTCAGCGGCGGCGAAAAGAAGAAGAACGAGATTTTCCAGATGGCCATGCTCAACCCCACGCTGAGTATCCTCGACGAGACCGACAGCGGCCTCGACATCGACGCCCTGCGCATCGTGGCCGGCGGTGTCAACCAGCTGCGCTCTAAGGACAACGCCACGGTGGTTATCACCCACTACCAGCGCCTGCTCGATTTCATCGTGCCCGACTATGTGCATGTGCTCTACGAGGGTCGCATCGTGAAGACCGGTCCCAAGGAACTGGCCCTCGAGCTGGAGGAAAAAGGCTACGACTGGATAAAGAAGGAAATTGAGGGTTGAAAATTGAGAATTTATGATACGCAAAGATCAATTGCCGAAGATATGGGGCGACGAGTGGCGCTGCGAGGTGGCGGCTGAACGTCTGGTGGTGGAGCGCGGTGCCGAAGTGCGGCTGGTGCTCTGCAACCCCGACGACGCTCCGATGTTCATGCTGCGCGAGGGGGCTGGCTACACGGTGATGCCCGACAGGGAGAACCTCGATATCGAGGTTGCCGAGGGTGGGCGCCTGATGCTTTACCGCCTGCAGGGCGTGAACACACCCCAGAGCCATCTTACCGAACTGGCTGTCACCATGCAGCGCGACGCCACGCTTGACATGTGCACCGTCACCCTCGGCGGCGGCCATGTGAGGAACAATGTGGTGGTGCGCATGCAGGGCGAGGGCTGCGACCTCACCGCCAACGGACTCTACCTCGTCGACCGCGAGCAGGAGTGCGACAACTACATCTTCGTGGAGCATGCCAAGCCCCACTGCCGGAGCCGCGAGCTCTACAAGGGCATCGTCGACGATTCGGCGCGTGCCCGCTTCAATGGCCATGTGCTGGTGCAGGACGGTGCCGTGAAGACCGAAGCCTACATGACCAACCGCAATATTCTCCTGACCGACAAGGCCCATGTCGACACGCGCCCTTTCCTCGAGATTTACAACGACGATGTGAAGTGCTCGCACGGCTCGACTATCGGGCAGCTTGACGAGCAGGCCAAGTTCTATCTCCAGACGCGTGGCATCAGTGAGCGCACGGCGGTGACGATGCTGAGCTATGCTTTCTGCGACGAGGTGATTCGCGGCATCGGCATCGAGACGTTGCGCGACGCTGTGGGCGACATGGTGAAGAAACGCCTCCATGGCGAACTCACCTCCTGTGCCGACTGCGCCATAGCATGCACCAACCCCTGCAATGGCCCCGACGCTCACTTCGAGATTGACCCCAGCAAACTATGAAATTGAGACTTGAAAATTGAAAAATGAAAAAAAAATAGTCACTGCATTGAGGCGCCTCGTTGTTGTCGCCCTGATTTTCAATTTTCATTTTCCTGTTTTCAATCTACTCCAGGCTCAGTGTGGCGTGAAGGTGAAATCGGCCGACGAGGCGACCTACCGCCAGGCTTTGTCGGAGTTTGACCTCAAACACTATCGCGAGGCCTCGAAGGCTCTCCGCACCGTGGCACAGCGCAATCCCAAGGCCGCCGACCCCCAGTTCTGGCTCGGCATGACGGCGGTGAGGAACGGCTTCAATACCACCGCCATCCGCAAGTATTTCACCAAGTGCATCGATCTCTGTCCCAACTATCCCAACGCCCTGGCACACTACTACATGGGCATGATACTCTACACCGACGAGCGCTATGAGGAGGCCACAGCCGAGTTGGAGACCTATTTCCGCATGGCCAACCACTGCGACGACCCCATGCAGACGGCCGTCTACGAGGAGGCGTCGGCCTACCTCCACTGGTCGCGCTTCCTGGCCGAGGCGGTGCTCAACATGGCACCCTTCGATCCCGCGCCGCTGGCGGGTGTGAGTTCGAAGCACAACGAGAACCTGCCGTTCATCACCCACGACGGCTCGCGGTGCTATTTCCTCCGCGAGGTGCCGGCCCGCAAGGACCGCTCCTCGTTCTACACTCCCACGTCGGATAAGACGGTGTGGAAACTCTTCGTCAGCCAGTGGAAAGATTCCGTTTTCAGCGCCGGCACTGAGTTGCCCGCCCCCTTCAACCAGGGCGACCCCGAGGGCGGCGTGAGCCTCACGGCCGACGGGCAGATCCTCTTCTTTTCCCGTATCACCTACAACGGCGGCTATGCCAATAGCGACCTCTACTGTGCCGTTTGGAAAGCCGGGGATGGAAAGTGGAAAACGGAACGGTTGAATTCCAGTATCAACGATGCGAAGAGCTGGGAGTCGCAGCCTTCGGTGAGTGCCGACGGGCAGTGGCTCTACTTCGCCTCCAACCGCAAGGGCGGGGTGGGAGGTACCGACCTCTGGCGCTGCCACCGCCTGAAGAACGGCGATTGGAGCCGCCCGGAGAACCTCGGCGCCCGCGTCAACACTATGGGTAACGAGAAGTTCCCCTTCATCCATGCCGACGGCCACACGCTCTATTTCGTCTCCGACGGCTGGCAGGGCTTTGGCGGCTACGATGTCTATTTCATCGACCTTGCAGAAGGTGGCGAGGCACGCCCCACCAACCTCGGTTTGCCCATCAATACTGAGAACGACGAGCTCTCATTCGGTGTCACCGCCGACGGCATGCGAGCCTACTTCCCCGGCAGGGTGAAGAGTTCGCGCAGCCGCGACGTCATTGTCTTTGACCTCTATCCCGCCGCGCGCCCCGAGCCCATGCGCTGCTGCCGTGCCACGGTGGCTGCCAAAGGAAGTGCACGCGACACCGTCTTCATGCTCTCCGACCGTGCGGCCACGGCGGTTACCTTCGCTGCCGAAGGTTGTCTGCCTGCCATTGTTTGTGTCACGGGCAAGGAATTGGCTTCCAAGACTCGCCGCTTCGACTTGAACGACTCTACCTCGGCCCTCGAGCTGAAGTTCCTCAGCGGCAGCCGCCTTTCGGAGCGCGACGAGCATCTGCTCGACGCCTGGGCCCGGTGGCTTATTGACCATCCTCGCGTCCATGTGGCCGTGGAATGCCCCACTATGCCCGAGGCCAAGGCCGTCTACGACTACCTCCTCAACAAGAAAAAGCTGCGCGCCGAACGCCTGGTCTGCCGCGGCGGCAGCGAATATGAAAAAAGACAAATAAGACTGCTATGAAACCGATGCGACGCATATTGGCCTATCTGCGCTTCTTCCCGGTGCCCATCACGTTCAATGTGCTGTTCAACCTGCTGCACATTGTCTGTAGCCTGGGAGCCTATGTGCTCATCATCCCCTTCGTCGAGCTGATGTTCGGCCTCAACGGGGTCCCCGAGGCCGAGCCCGAGCTGGGCCTCAACCAGAAACAGCTGGTCGACTGGGCGTTCTGGCATCTTTACCAATACAAGGCCACCCACGGCATCTGGGGATGCCTGCTCATCGTGGCCGCGGGCTATGTGGGATGCTCGCTGCTGAGCAACTTCTTCCGCTTCATGGCGCAGGTTTTCCTCGGCCTCATCCGCAACGGCCTCATCGAGCGCCTGCGCAACGACATCTACCACAAGGTGACCATCCTCCCGGTGGCTTTCTTCAACAGCAAGCGCCGTGGCGACCTGATGAGCCGCATGAGCAACGACATCGTCGACATGGAATGGTGTGTCGGTGTGCTTCAGTCGTTGGTCAAGGAGCCGCTCAACGTGGTGGTCTTTGCCTCCATCCTGCTCTTTGTCTCGTGGCGCCTGTTCGTGCTCTTCCTGCTGGTGTTGCCTTTGGGAGTGTGGCTTATAGCGCGGATAGGCAAGCGGCTGAAGCGCACCTCCCAGCGCGGACAGAACGAGCTGGGCCGCCTGTCGGCCATCCTCGAGGAATCGCTGGCCTCGCTCAAGGCCGTCAAGTCGTTCGGCCGTGAGGACGACAGGGAGAAAGTCTTTGCCGAAGCCAACGGAGGCTACAGCCGCACCATGGTCAAGGTGGCCATGAGCCGCGAGCTCTCGAGCCCCCTCTCCGAAATTCTCGGCACCCTGGCGTTGGTGATTATCCTCATCATCGGCGGCTGGCAGGTCATCGACGGCTCCATCCAGCCTTCGGTGTTCATCTTCTTCGTCATCATCTTCGCCCGTATCATACCGCCCATCCAGGCCATCGTCCGTGCCTACAACACCCTGCAGAAAAGTTCGGCTTCGGCCGAGCGTTTCCTCGAAGTGCTCGATGCCGACGAGGTCATCGTCGAGAAGCCCGGCGCCACGGTGCTGTCCGGCTTTGGCGACAGGATTGAGTTCCACAACGTGAGTTTCAGCTATGGCGGCAGGCAGGAGGACCGGGAATCGCCGGCAATGGTGCTCAAAAACATCAATCTGGTGGTTCCCAAGGGCAAGACCATCGCTATCGTCGGCCCTTCGGGGGCCGGCAAGACCACCTTGGTCGACCTCCTGCCGCGCTTCTACGACTGCACCGAGGGTTTCATCTCCGTCGACGGGCACCCCATCCGCGACCTCAACATCAACTCGCTGCGTGCACAGTTCGGCCTCGTGTCGCAAAACTGCATTCTCTTCAACGACACGGTGGCCAACAACATTGCCTTCGGTGCGGAGAACTACTCCGTCGAGGCCATCCGCGAGGCGGCCCGTGTGGCGCATGCCGACGAGTTCATCGACCAGTTGCCGCAGGGCTACGACACCTCCATCGGCGACCGCGGGCTGAACCTTTCCGGCGGCCAGCGCCAGCGCCTCAGCATCGCGCGCGCCGTGTTGCGCGACACCCCCATCCTCTTGCTCGACGAAGCCACCTCGGCCCTCGACGCCGAGTCGGAACGCGCCGTGCAGCAGGGACTCGATGCATTGATGCAGGGACGCACCTCCATCGTCATCGCCCACCGCCTCTCCACCATCCGCCATGCCGACCTCATCGTGGTGCTCGACCACGGCGAGATTGTGGAACAAGGCACCCACGAGGAACTGCTGTCGCACGACGGTCTCTACAAAAAACTGGTTGACATGCAGTCGTTTGCATAAAAAGTTTGGCCATGTCATTTTTTATGCGTACTTTTGCATCCGCTTTTTGAAAAAAAGGGAGTATAGCTCAGCTGGTTCAGAGCGCCTGCCTTACAAGCAGGAGGTCACTGGTTCGATCCCTGTTACTCCCACGCTTGAAGGCCTTCCGCAAGAAGGCTTTTTTTTGTGCCTGCAGCCCCCCTATTTCCCTGTTTTAGCATTATTTAAGATTTGATATTATATGTATTTACCCGAAAAGTTGTATTTTTGCATTCGTAAAACAGAAAGAAAAATAGTCTAAACAATTAAAAATTAACAAAATGAAGAAAGTTTTATCTTTTGTTGGCGCCGCCCTTTTTGTCGCCGCCATGACTGTTTCCTGCGGAAACAACAACACTGAGGCCACCGACACCATCGACAGCACTGCTGTTGAGGTCGTTGACGAGCCCGCCGCCGCCGTCGAGGAAGTCTCCGCTCCCGTCGACAACAACGCCAGAGACCTGGCCATCGCCGAGGCTGCCGAGAAAATCTGCAACTGCGCCAGCGGTGACAAGACCAAACTTCAGGAGTGCCTGAAGAGCATCATCTCCACCGGTTATGCCGCCTACAAGGACGACAAATCCTTCACCGACGCCGTCTATGAGAAAGCCCTGAAATGCGCCGCCGAGAAGGCTGCCACCAAGGCCGTCGACAAAGTGACCGACAAGGCTGCCGAGGAACTCTCCAAGAAACTCAAATTCTAAGTTTTAAAACAAAAAAAGGCAGGTCCACATTTGCGGACCTGCCTTTTTTTTTCTTTTCACCCATGAAACGCTTTGTCTTCCTTCTGGCCGTCGTCGCTCTCCTTGCCTCGTGCCGCAACGGCGAGCGCCCTGCCGATGTCGTTGACGCCCCGCAGATGGTCGACTTCCTCTCCGACGCCTACCTCCTCGAGGGCTTCTATGCTGTCGAGACCCAGTATCGCTACGACGCCTTGCCCGCCGAGGTGTTGCGCGCCTACGACGATATTCTCGCCAAGCACCATCTCACCCGCGAGCAGGTGGAGCACAGCTTCGCCTACTACTCCGAGCACCCCGAGCTCTACGCCCCCATCCAGGACAGCGTCCTCGCACGCATCGAGAACGTCATCTCGGCCGACACCGCTGCCGGCAAAAACCTGGCCCCCGCCGCCGACATCCGCCTCACGATGTGAGACCTCTCCAAGGCCCTTTCCCCCCGGCGGGCAGTAGCCTTTTTTTAACATTTGGAACTCTCCAAATGCCGCTTTCCTTACAAATTCGCTCAAAGGGCAATCCATCAGCCTGTTACGGCCGTATCATCTCCTACCGTGGTAGGAGTTGGTAGGGTGTTGGTAGGGTGTTGGTAGGGTGTTTGTGGCTACCGTGTGGCTACCGTTTTTTAACATTTCCCCATGGATGGTCTCCGTGGGGGGGGTGAAAAAAAAACCGGGGGCATTTTGATTGGAAATGCCCCGGTTCGTGTTTTGTGGGTTTGATTTATTTTATCCGTTGGTGTATCACGGAGTCGCCCTTGGGAATCAGGTCGGACCGCTTGAGGTCGGAGACCGGATGCTTTACGAGGCCCTTGATTTTGGGGAAGGGGACGGGTTGGGCGTTCTCTTTGTTGGTGTTGAGGAACGGGATGACTCCGAGGTGGACGTCGGCCAGCCAATGGCCGTCTTCGTAGAGGAGGGTCAGGCTGTCGTCGACATCCTTGATGGGTGTGTGTTTGTGGTAGTAGATGACAGCGGTGGTGTCGCTGATGCGTCGCACCTCATGGAACGTGAATTCGGAGGGGCGGTTGGAGTTCACATAGGCGGTGTCGGAACACTCCAAAAGCTTTTTGAAGACGGGGATAGACTTTTCTCGTGTGTGGCGCGAGGCGTAGGGTAGAGCGTCGTCGAAGTGGTAGTCGCCCACGGCTTGGAGATATCCTTTTGCGTTGGCCCTGATTTCCTTCTCGTCGGGGTCCATGATGCATGCGCCGACGAGCAAGGCGATAGCGGCAGCGGCCAAAAAAATTCTTTTTTTCATTTCGTTGTTTTAATAATAAAGCCCCATTCTCGTTAGAGATTGGGGCTTTGTTGTTGATTGTGACCTTCCTGTCAGATTAGCGGTTGCGTTTGATAGGAGCGGTCTTGGGCTGCTGCTGCTGGGTGCTCTTCACCTGATCCACAGTGGCGGAAGTGGCCTGAGTGGCAGTCTCGGTAGCAGCCTTTTCCAGCTGCTGGGCAGCTTTCTGGGCGGTTTTCTTCGCAGCCTTCTTGACGGGCTCGGCCTGCTGCTCTTCAACCACGGGGGTGGTGTCGAGGACCTCGGCGGGCTCGGCAATGATTTCCTCATCGGCGATCTGCTCGATAGCGGTGCTGTCGATGGTGTCGGTGGCCTCGGTGTTGTTGTTGTTGCAAGCCACGAGGGTCATGGAGGCGATGGCGGCGATGGCGGCCAGTTTGAAAACTTTCTTCATATTCTTTATTGTTGTTATGTTGTTGGTTCTAATGTGGGATTATTTCTGGGCAGCGGCGTCGAAGACGTAGTTGTTCATGGTGAGGCCAAGGTTCTTCTTCTCAGCCTGGGCGAGGGCGGTATTGTAATCTGCATCGGTGGGCTGTTCAATACCAGCGATGTAACCGTCAACGTCTGCATAGGAGAACATGGGGACGGTGATGCTGGCGCTCAGGGTGCGGGTGGTAGCGTCGAACTGGGCGTTGGTCATGCTTAAGTCCGGCTGCGTGGTGTATGTATCAAGCCACCAGTCGCCAATGATACCCAGAGTCTGATCGTTCTGGCTCTCGTAGTAGACCTCTTCGATCACGTCGGTGGGCCAAAGCTTGTTGCCGTTGATCTGCTGCTGGCCATAGCCATACTTGGCGGTAAGGGCGCAACCGTACTGAGGATCAGTGTCAAGGTCGAGACCGAAGCGGTAGAGGGGGAAGGTATAGTTGTCGTTCTCGAGACCGGCGGCGGCATTCAGGATGTAAACAGTGCTTTGCGAGCTGTACATGTAACCGTCGATAACACCGGTGTTGGCAGCGGCGCCATCCCAAGTAATGGTGCAGGAGGCCTGGCCGGGCTGAGGATTGTCGGGAGTGTTGGTTTTGTCCTCATCCTTTTTGCAGGAGGTCATAATCATGGCGGAAGCCATCAGGGCGATGCCCATGAATTTGAAAATGTTCTTCATTGTTTTTAATGTTTTTAGGTTAATAATTTTGATTTTTTCGTTTTTTTATTTCAAAGTGCAAAAGTACGAACTTTTTTTGATATGGCGGTAAATTATTTTTTCTATAGGGGGCTTTGTGTTGGTTTTCAGTATTTTGATGAGTGCTAAAAAATCTTAATAGCCTACTTTTGAGACTGTATACGGGTGCTATCGCTTGATGTCGAGGGTGTCGCGAAGGCCTGAGGCGAGGAGCATGAATGCCAGGACGACAAGCATGATAGCCAAGCCGGGCAGCAGGGCGAGGTAGGCGCTGTCGAGGAGGATATAGCCGTAGTTCTCTTTTACCATCATGCCCCATGACGGCATGGGGGGTTGCACGCCGATGCCGAGGAAGCTGAGGCCTGCCTCGAGGAGGATGGCGCTGGCGAAGTTGGAGGCGGCGATGACCACCACGGCGCCCACGATGTTGGGCAGGATGTGGCGGAAGATGGTTCGGAAGGTGCCGTAGCCCAGGGCCCGCGTGGCCTCGACATACTCTTTCTCCTTGATGCTGAGCACCTCGCCGCGGACCACGCGTGCGATGTCGACCCACATCGTCAGGCCTACGGCGATGAAGATTTGCCAGAAGCCTTTGCCGAGGACGAAGGTGATGGCTATGACCAGCAGCACGGTGGGGATGGACCACACGACGTTGATGAGCCAGAGGATGAGGTTGTCGACCCATCCGCCGTGGTAGGCGGCAAGGGCGCCGAGGGTGATGCCGAGGAACAGGGCGATGAGGATGGCGATGAAGCCCACGGAGAGGCTTACGCGCGACCCTATCATGAGCATGCTCAGCACGTCGCGCCCGTAGCCGTCGGTGCCGAGGAGGAAGGTGCGGGTCTGCACTTCGGCCTCGTGGCGTGAGACAACGATGGGGTCGCCGTTGTAGGGCGTGGCGACGATGCTGTCGCGCGCGTATCTATATTTTATTATAGGCGTGGCGGTGTAGGGCAGCGGTTCGCCCTGCGCCATGCGTTGGAAGAACGGAGTGTGGGAGTCGGTGGGGTTGGTGATGAGGAAAGTGGCCTTGGAGAAGGGTTTCAGGGTGGCAAGTTCGAGGTATTGCTGGTTGCAGTAGGGGGTATGGTCGGGGGTGATGAGGTAGCCGAGGATGGCCACGAGAAGGAAGAGTCCGATGACCACGAGGCTGGCAATGGAGAGCGGGTTGCGGCAGAACCGACGCCACGCCATCCGGTCGAGCGAACGGCCGGAGAGGTCGGCGGAGGAATGTTTCTTGAAGAGTCGCATGGGGTTTATGGGTCTTGTCGGTTACATGAATCCCAACTCCACTTTGATGTCGTCGGGAATCATGTCCATGGTCCAGGGCGGGTCGAAGGTGAGCTCGACGTCGACGCTTTTGACGCCGGAGATGTAGCTCACCATCTGCTTCACTTCCTGGAACATATACTCGGCCTCGGGGCAGTCGGGCGCCGTCATGGTCATGAGGATGTGGACGTTGAGGTCGTCGTCGACATCGACCTTGTAGATGAGTCCGAGGTCGTAGATGTTGACCGGTATCTCGGGGTCGTAGATATTCTTGAGGCAGTTGACCACTGCACTCTGGATAGTGTCTTTGTTGGGGTCCATTATTGTTTCATTTTATACGCCAGGGCGTACATCTTCATTTGTTTTACCATCGAGGTGAGTCCGTTGGAGCGGGTGGGGGAGAGGTGCTCCTTGAGGCCTATGGTGTCGATGAAGGCGAGGTCGGCGTCGAGGATGTCCTGAGGGGTTTGCCCGTCGAAGGCGCGGATAAGGAGGGTGATGATGCCGCGGGTGATGACGGCGTCGCTGTCGGCGCGGAAGAAGAGGCGGCCGTCGCGCTGCTCGCAGCTGAGCCACACACGGCTCTGGCAGCCGCGGATGAGGTTCTCCTCGGTCTTGTCTTTCTCCTCGATGGCGGGGCATTCCTTGCCGAGGTCGATGAGGTAGGCGTATTTGTCGAGCCATTCGTCGAAGTTGGCGAATTCGTCGATAATCTGTTGTTCTATTTCTTGTATTGACATATTTCTTTTATTTCGGTGCTTTGTATATCAGCCAGGCAGCGGCGATGCCGAAGACTATCTGCGGCAGCATCACAGCCATGAAGGGCGAGAGGTCGCCGTTGGTGGCGAAGACGGTGGTGATTTTCATGAAGACGATGAAAGAGAAGGCGATGGCGATGCCAATGGCGAGGTGGACACCTATGCCGCCACGGCTTTTGCGGGCGGCGATGGCCACGCCGATGAGGGTCATGACGATGATGGCCAAGGGGTTGATGAGGCGTTGCCAGAGTTCAATCTTGGACTCCTTGACGGTGCCGGTGCCGCGCATCTCTTCGCGGTGGATGTAGCGAATGAGGTCGGGGGTGTTCATGGTTTCCACACGGGAGGAGAGGAGGTTGAGGTCGTCGGGAGAGATGTGGAGGTCGCGGTTGACCTTCGCCTCGAAAGTGAGTGTTTCGCGGCGGTTGCTGTCGATGGTGCGGAGCGAGTAGCCGCTGCAGCGCCAAAGGTTTGTGGCGGTGTCGAAGGTGATGCTGTGGGCTTCCTCGCGGCGCAACAGGTGCCCTTCGGCATCGATCTCCTCGCGGCAGAACTTGAAGGCTTGCTGCTGCTTGACATCGTAGCTCTCGGCATAGACCTGCACGCCGGGCTCCGACTGGAAGTGGAGGTTGGAGTAGTAGTTGGTCTTTTTCGACTTGACATATTCCTCTTCGAAAGCGATGAGGCGTTCGTTGGAACGGGGGATGACGAAGTTGCCCAGCGCGAAGACCACCACGGCCACGATGAGCGAGCCGTAGACATAGGGCCGCAGCATGCGCCCGTAGCGCACGCCCGAGCTGAGGATGGCTATGGTCTCGCTGTTGCCCGCCATTTTCGAGGTGAAGAAGATGACGGAGATGAAGATGAACAGCGGACTGTAGAGGTTGACGAAGCCGGGGATGAAGTTGACATAGTAGATGGAAACTACCTGCCAGAGGGTGGCGTGGTGTTCGAGGAAGTCGTCGAGTTTCTCCGAGACATCGAAGGTGATGACGATAATGATGATAAGGGCAAGTGCCAGAAGAAAGGTCTTCAGGTACTTGCCCAGGATGTAGCGGTCGAGCCGCTTTAGATGATGCCGAACATTTTCTGGAAGGCTGTGAGGCATTCGAGGACGTTGGTTTTCACGTGGATGAACTCATCGATGCCGTAGCCCTTGTAGGTCTCCACCATCTCTTTGGGGAATCCGGCGAGGACGAGGCTCTTCACCTTGCCCTTGAGGGCTTTGCAGGCGGGTTCGGTGATTTCGGCGTATTCGTCGTCGCTCGAGCAGAGCACCACGATGTCGGCCTTGCTCTCGAGGGCGGCCTTGGCGCCTTCCTCGGCACTGGCGAAACCGGGGTTGTCGATGATTTCGTAGCCTGCCACGCCGAAGAAGTTGGTGGCGAAGCCGGCACGGGCCTTGCGCATGGTGAGGTTGCCGTAGGTCAGCAGGAAGACGCGCGGACGTTTGCCGCTGCGCTCGGTGGCCAGACGGAGAGCCTCGAAGGGCTCGGCGCCACGGTAGGCTTTCAGTACGCGCACTTCATCGCCTTTCTCGCAGCAGCAGCAACAATGCTTCTCGCCGGCGCCCACTTTTTCGCCCATTTTCTCGAGGAGGTTGGGATACTGGTTGGTGCCGAGGATAGTGGTCTTGCGGGTGGCAATGTCGAGGTCGCGCTGGTGGGCGGTTTTCTCCACCTCGTCCTGCACATAGCCCTGGCGGATGGCCTTGCAGAAACCACCCATCTCCTCAATCTTGAGGAAGTTGTCCCAGGCGCCGCGGGCAATCTGGTCGGTGAGGTTTTCGATATAGTAGCTGCCGGCGGCAGGGTCGGCAATCTTGTCGAGGTAGCTCTCTTCCTTGAGGAGCAGCTGCTGGTTGCGGGCGATGCGGTAGCCGAAGTCGTCGGCCTCCTTGAAGGCGTTGTCGAAGGGCAGCACCGAGATGCTGTCGGCACCGGCGATGCAGGCCGACATGGCCTCGGTGGTCGAGCGCAGCATGTTGACATAGGGGTCGTAGACCGACTGGTTCCACTCGCTGGTGGTGGCGTGGATGAAGAGCTTGTAGGCGCAGTCGCACTCGGGTTGGTACTGTTCCACAATCTTGCTCCACAGCAGGCGGGCGGCGCGGATCTTGGCCATCTCCATGAAGTAGGTGCTGCCGATGCCCACGTTGAGGACGATGCGGCTGGCCACGCGGTGGGCTTTCACGCCCATGTCGGTGAGGCGGGCCACGAGTTCGTTGGCGGCGGCAAGGCTGAAGCCGAGTTCCTGCACGATGTTCGAGCCGGCGTTGTGGAGCAGGCTGCCGTGGACGGTGAGCACGCGGAACTTAGGCAGGTTCTCATGGGCGTATTCCACCAGCTGTTTGGCCATCTCGAAGTCACCTTCTTCGCCACGGTGGAACTTGCCGTGTTTCAGGGCATAGCGGAAGGGGTCGAACTCGCACGAGCCGCAAAGTTCTTTGGGGTCGACGCCCTGCTTGGTGGCGTATTCGACATAGAGTTTTAGCAACTGTAGGTAGTCCTCGGAGCACATGAAGTTGATGCTCACAGCATTGATATAGATGCCTTTGAAGAGGGTGGCCATGTCGTCGAGGGTCTTGACGCCTTTGGCGCAGAAACCCAGCGAGGTGGCGCCGCGCTCCACGGCATCGAGGGCCACCCGGTTGGCCTCCTTGAGGTCGTGGCTGCGGATGTCCTGACGCACATCCCACACGTTGTTGTCGGTGTGTTTGCCGCGGGTGAAGGGCATCTGGCCGGGGTTGCTGTCGAGGTATTCGAGGCCTTCGAGGTCTTCGGCACGGTAGTAGGGTTTCACCTTGAAACCTTCGATGGTGCGCCACACGAGTTTCTTCTCGTAGTCGGCTCCTTTGAGGTCTTTGTTGATGACTTCTTCCCATTTCTCGGTCGGGACGGGCGGGAATTCGCTGAACAATTTGTTGTCTTCCATTATGTTGTATCGTTTATTTGTTTCTATTAATAAAATGCAAATATACGAAAAAATCTTAATATTCTATAAAAAAAATCTCTTTTGTCTCCTTTAAGTCCGTTTCACCTCTCCCGAACACCTCGTGCCGCCGGGTAGCTACCGGCTTCGTACCACCGACCTGCCAACCCCCTACCATCACCCTACCAACTCCCACCACGGTAGGACTTGGGTAGGAGTTGGTAGGGAGTTGATAGGGCTGTGATACGTAGTGTAACGCTTTGGGGTACAATGTTTTCTGTTGTGGATTTGGAGGTATTGGAAAAAAGGTGTAAATTTGCACCTCTAAAGTGGATTTTTGACGATGGAAAACAACATAAAGAAGGGACCGTTTGTTATCTGCAAGGCTGCTGCCGGTTCGGGCAAAACGTTCAACCTGGTGAAGGAATATCTCAAATTGGCCATGGCGGGAGGCCCCGGGAACGTTCACAAGCGTTTCCGCGGCATCTTGGCTATCACCTTTACCAACAAGGCTGCCAACGAGATGAAAACCAGGATTATGAAGGATCTTGGGACGATGATTCGCCATGGTGTCGACCCGAAGAAGTCGAAGATGGGATGCAAACTGTTGCCCGCCCTCAACGAAGAACGTGCCGCAAGGCATCTTCCAGCGCTGACCGACAGTGACTTGCGCTCCATGGCCACCGACTTGCGCAGCGCCATCCTCCATCGCTACAGCGACCTCTCGGTCTGCACTATCGACAGTTTCATGCACCGTGTGGTGCGCACTTTCGCCCGCGACCTGGAACAGCCGGTGAATTTCGAGGTGATGATTGAGCAGGACGACCTCATTGAACACGCCGTCAGCGGATTGATGTCGCTTGTGGGTACCGAGGGCAATGAGTCGTTGACCGAGATGGTCAATCATTTTGCTGTCAGCAACATGGAGAATGGCAAGGGGTTCGACATCGTGTGGTCGCTCACGGAGCTTGCCAAGCAACTTTTCTCCGAGGAAGCCGACACCTATCTGAAGAGGTTGGATGGTTATTCGCTTGCCCAATATAAGCAGATGCATAGCGAATATCAGAAGTATTGCGCTGATTATGAGTGCCAAGTGGAGTCTCTTGGTGCCAAGGCCATGGAGCTGCTGCACAGCATAGGCATGGGTGTGGACAACTGCAATCGCGGCAAGACGGGATTCTATTCCTTTTTCCAGCGTATGGATCATTTCCGCGACAGTGTGCGTGATAACAAATCGTTGGTAATCAATAGTTATGTGGAGGCTGTCTTTGAATCGGCCGACTACAATGGAGACCTGCTTTGCAAGTCGAAGACCACTTTCCCCGGAACCGAGACCATAGCACAGCCGTTGCGCGCCATCTACTTCAAGCTCAAGGAACTTCTTGACGGTCCGATGGTGGACTACAACACTTGCCGGCTGCTCCTCGGCAGGCTCTATCCCATGGCGCTGCTGGGCGAGTTGAACCGCCAGATGCGTTCCTACGCCGAGGATAACGAGGTGGTGCATCTTTCCGATTTCAACAGGTTGATTAATAAAGTGGTGCGCGAGGAACCCATGCCTTTTGTTTATGAGCGTCTGGGAGCACGCTACCATCATTTCCTGATTGACGAATTCCAGGACACTTCGGTGCTGCAGTGGCAGAATCTGGTGCCGCTGCTGGAAGGTGGCGTAGCCGAGGGCCAGGAGTCCTTGGTGGTGGGCGACGGCAAGCAGGCCATCTACCGTTTCCGTCAGGGCGATGTGCGACAGTTTGTTGACCTTCCCCAAGTGAAAGGGATGGGGGAACATGGAAAGACGCTCTCGATGCCAGGCAATTACCGCATGGAACCCCTCGAGGTAAACTACCGCACGGCCGACGACGTGGTGACATTCAACAACGACTTCTTCTCGTGGCTTGTGCGTCATTATTATGCCAATGTCGACCTTGCCCGCAAGATATATCTCGGCCCCAACGGCGACTGCGACGAGGGTGGCGAGGAGTTGCGCCAGAAACTTGACGAGGGACGCGCCGACCGACCCAAGGGTCATGTAGGCATCTCGTTTGTCGACCCCAAAGACCCCGAGGCTATCTGCGCCCGGGTACTCGAGATAATCAATCACTTAATCGACGATTGCGGCTATCAGGCCCGCGACATCATGATTCTCGGCCGCACCAAACGGGAGTTGGCCACAGTTGGTTCCTATCTATTGGAACACAGTGGTTTGGAACAGAATTCGGCCGAATCGTTCTATTTGCGCAAAAGCCAGGCGGTGATGGCGATAGTGGCGGCCTTGCGTTACCTGTACGACAATGCCGACCGTGTGGCTGCCGCCGACCTCTTGTATCGTCTCAACACATTGGGTGTCACCGGCAGTTGCCATGACGAGGCGTTTCTCACCGAGGCCCCCGTCGACCTGCAGGAGACTTTGGCTGGGGACGGTATCAACTTCAATACCGGGGAACTCCTCTCGATGGACCTCTATGGCTGCATGGAGTCGCTTGTGAAACGTTTGCGGCTCGACGACAAGGATTTGGCCTACACCTCGTCGCTGCTCAACCGTGCCGCCGCTTTCTCGTCGCGCCACCAGCAGGGGATAGGCGACTTCCTCGAATGGTTCGACAGCCATGCCGACCTCTCGGCCTCATCGGTCGACGGCGGCAATGCCGTGCGCCTGATGACCATCCACAAGGCCAAGGGCTTGCAGGCGAGGGTAGTAATTTGTGCCTTCTTCCCGGGAGGCCAGAAAAACAGGGAGGTTTGGGTCGACGCCGCCAAGGGCTTCGCCCCCTGTGAAAAACCGCTGCCTGCAGCCTATGTCTCATTGAGCCAGAGCACCTCGACGCGCTTCGATGCCGAACGCGACCTCGAGCGCGAATCGTCGGCCGTCGACAACCTTAATATATTATATGTAGCGTTCACGCGTCCCGAGGAACAGCTCTATGTGGTGTGTCCCGAGCCTGACAAGGACAGCAAGGAGAAGACCTACGCCGGCATGCTGAAAGACTACCTTGGTGACCGTACGGACATCGGCGACAAGGATTTCCGTCGAGTGGAGAAGGAGAGCGATGACGACGAGGAGGAGCAGCCGGAGGAGGTCTATGTCCACCAGATAGACTGCGGCGATTGGGAGAAACGGGCGAACATCGCTTCCAAGTCGGAGAAGGCCATGACACCGCTGCTCGAGGAGCGCGTGCGTTTCGGCATCCATGCCCATGCCCTGCTGGCCTCCATCATGCACGCCGACGACAATGTGGCGTCGCATATTGAGGCTTTTGTTAAATCGGAAAAGATTGAGGAAGAGGAAAGTGCAAAACTCGCGGCCTTGGTGCACGAGGTGCTGTCGCACCCCGACACGTCGCGTTTTTTCAACCCCTCCTACAAGGTGAAGAACGAGTGCGATCTCACCGACGGTGACGAGCCATTGCGCCCCGACCGGGTGGTCTTTGCCCCCGACGAAACATGGGTGGTGGACTTCAAGACCGGTGCCGACGCGGGAGCCTTGTATGACGAGCAGGTGAGTAAATACTGCCGTGCCATTGCCTCCATGGGATACCCCAAGGTCAGCGGTTGGCTGCTCTTCCTGCTGCCGCAGGTCTCTGTCCGCCAAGTGGCCCTCGTGGATTCCCCACAGGCGCAGAAGGTCTTGGGAATCAAATAAATCACTTGGAATTTCCAAGTTTCTTCTGGACTCATTGCGTTCGGAACACGAAGCGGGAGAAAAGGATGTTTCCGCTAATAAAAAAAGAAAAATGAAAAAAAATTAACAAAAAAATGTTTGTAATTCAATTTTTTTTTGTATTTTAGCGGTGCGAAAGAAGGGGTAAAAAAAACTCCGAAATGTCAATAAACAATTAAAAAACAATAATATGGAACTCAAGAAAAATCCGAAAGCCGACCTCGAAAAACGTAGAGGTCTCTATCTGGAGATTGGCTTGGTGGTGATTCTCGCAGCTTCCCTCATCGCCTTCAACGTGAAGTCCTACGACAAAGATACGTCGGAAGCTTTCCAGCGCGAAGTGCAGGATGAGCCTGAGGAAATCATCATCCAGACCGACATTCAGGAACCGCCACCCCCTCCTCCTCCTGAGGCTCCCGAGGTGACTACCATTATCGAAGTGGTATCCGACGACAAGGAAATTGAGAAGGATGTCTCGTTCAGCACTGAGGTGACCGACGATACCAAGAACATCGCCATTGTTCAGGTTCAGATCGAAGAAGAAGAAGATGAGACCGAGACTCAAATCTTCACCGTTGTTGAGAATGAGCCTGAGTTCCCCGGTGGCACCGAGGCTCTGTACAAGTACCTTGCACAGAACATCAAGTACCCCCAGCTCGCCCGCGAAAACAACATCACCGGCAAGGTGTATGTCACCTTCGTGGTGGAGAAGGACGGTAGCATCGCCAACCCCAAGGTTCTCCGCGACATTGGAGGTGGTTGTGGCGCCGAAGCTCTCCGCGTCGTCAAGTCCATGCCCAAGTGGGCTCCCGGCAAGCAGCGTGGCAAGGCTGTCCGTGTGCAGTTCAACCTGCCTGTCAACTTCAACCTCAGATAGGTTAAAGTGTAAAAGTTAAAGTTTAAAGAGGCTGACGCATTAAAAAAGTGTCAACCTCTTTAATCTTTTCCCTTTAACCTCCAATTGTTAACCATTTTTTTAATGATTAGTGTCAACAACCTCTCGGTGCAATTCACCGGCACCAACCTCTTTGACCATGTCACCTTCAACATCGGCGATCACGACCGCATAGGTCTCGTAGGCATGAACGGCGCCGGCAAGTCAACCCTCCTCAAGATTCTCTGCGGTTGGCAGGAGCCTGAAAGTGGCACTCTCGTCATCGCTACAGGCCAGACGGTGGGTTATCTGCCGCAGGAGATGGTGCCCGACGCCATTGGCACTGTCCTCGAGGAAGCCATGACGGCCTTCAGCACCCTCGACGACCTTGAACGCGAGCAGGAACGGCTCACGGCCGAGATTGCAGAGCGTACAGACTACGAGAGTGGCGAGTATACCCGTTTGCTCGAACGTCACAACGAGGTGACGGAACATTTGGCGCTTCTCGGCGGCGGCCGTCGCCAGGAGCAGGCCGAGAAGGTGCTGCTGGGACTGGGGTTCAAGCACTCCGATTTCGACCGCCCTGTGGCGGTCTTCAGCGGTGGCTGGCAGATGCGCGTTGAGTTGGCCAAGTTGCTGCTCCGCCACCCCGACTTCCTCCTCCTTGACGAACCGACTAACCACCTCGACATCGTCTCCATCCAATGGCTTGAAAGCTATCTTGCCAACTATAGTGGCGCCGTGGTGCTTGTCTCGCACGACCGCACCTTCCTCGACAATATCACCCGCCGCACCATCGAGATTACCGCAGGCCGCATCTACGACTACAAATGCCCTTACTCGGAGTATGTCGTCCAAATGCAGGAACGGCGCGCCAGCCAGATGGCACAGCTCACCAACCAACAACGGCAGGTGGCCCAGATAGAGGCTTTTATCGAGCGTTTCCGCTATAAGGCCACTAAGTCGAAACAGGTGCAGAGCCGCATCAAGATGCTTGAACGCATGGAGGAGATCAAGGTCGACGAAGTCTCGACCGAGAGTATCCACTTTCAGTTTCCGCCGGCACCCCACAGTGGCAAGATTGTCGTGGAAGCACAACACTTGGGGAAAGCCTATGGCGACAATCAGGTGTTCGACGGTGTCGACTTCTTGCTCACCTCGGGCAAGAAGGTGGCTTTTGTTGGCCGCAACGGTGAGGGTAAGTCGACCATGGCCAAGATTATCGTGGGCGATATCAACGACTACACAGGCACGTTCCGCCTCGGCGCGGGTGTCCAGCTTGGATACTATGCGCAGAACCAGGCCGCCATGCTCAACCTCGACAAGACGGTCTTCGAGACCATTGACGACATCGCCCAGGGCGACATCCGTCCCAAGATACGCAACATCCTCGGCTCTTTCCTCTTCGGCGACGACGACATCGACAAGAAGGTCAAGGTGCTCAGTGGCGGCGAGAAGGCCCGCCTGGCGTTGGCCAAACTGCTGCTTACGCCCAGCAACCTGCTCATCCTCGACGAGCCCACCAACCACCTCGACATGAACTCGAAGGATATCTTGAAAAATGCCCTCCTGCAGTACACCGGTACCCTCATCGTCGTCAGTCACGACCGCGACTTCCTCAGCGGCCTCACCGACGAGCTCTATGAGTTCCGCGACGGCGCCGTCCACGAGTTCAAGGGCGACATCATGGAGTTCTTGGAGAGTAGTCAGAATAATCAAAGTATTCAGAATACACCGAGTCTTCAGAACACCCAGAAAGTCCCCACCGCTTCCAAGCAGGCCTATGAGCAAAGCAAGGAACGTGAGCGCGAGCGTCGCAAGCTCCAGAATGCCGTCAAGCAGAAAGAGCAGGAAATCGAAGCCCTCGAAGCCGAGATTGCCACCAAGGATGCCATCCTCGCCACCGGCGAGGCCCAATCGCCTGATTTCTATAGGGAATACCAATCCCTCAAAACCCAACTCGACCACAAAATGGCCGAGTGGGAAGACGCCGTCATCGCCGCCGAACAATAGCAGCGATAACGGCGTTTGGATAATCAATATGGCCGTCCTGTATCAGGATGGCCATTTGTTTTTCTTTCGAAGTTCTTTCTTGCCGTGGGTTTGCTGGGCTTCCATCGTTGAAATGGGCTACCAAGGGGCAACTATACCGCCTCGCCGGCGGCGTGGGCAGTGGAGAAGGCAATTTGGAGGTTGTAGCCACCGGTGTCGGCGTCGAGGTCGAGGAGCTCTCCGACGATATATAGTCCGCTGACGAGGCGACTCTCCATGGTCTTGGGGTTTACCTCGGCGAGCGACACACCGCCTTGTGTGACCACGGCCTCGTTCCAGTCGTGGGTGCCGGTCAGTGTGAATTTTACCCCTTTGAGCCAGTCGCGCAGGCGACGGCGCTCCTCGCCGGTGAGCTGGTGGAGGCGTTTGTAGTATTCTATATGTAATTGGGGCAGTGCCAGCGGTATCAGCTCGGCGGGCAGCCACAGGCGCAGGGCATCGTTGAAGACGCGCGTGCCGTTGGCGTTGATGTCGGATAGGAGGCGTTTGTCGAGTTGCTCAAGGGTGAGGCCGGGCTTGAGGTCCAATCGCGCTGTGAGGGTCTGACCCGCCTGCAGGGGCCGTGTGGCGATGCGGCTGGCGCTCAAAACGATGGGACCTGCCAGGCCGTCCTGTACAAAGGTCATCTCGCCGATGCCCGATTCGAAAACCGTTGCGTTCGACGCTCCGTCCATAACACAGAGCTGCACATTCTTCAGCTGAAACCCGACGAGTTCTTCGGGGATTTTCTCCTGACATTTGAGGGCCACCAGCGACGGTACGGGATCAACGACGGTGTGACCCAACTCGCGGCAGATGCGGTATCCGGCGCCGGTAGAGCCTGTGGTGGGGTAGGAGAGGCCTCCCGTGGCGAGGATAATGTGGCGACACGGGATACGCTCGCCGCGCTCGAGGATGACGGCGGTGGCTTGTCCCTCGAAGGTCTCGATGCTTTTGACTGTGGTGTTCTTGCGGATGGTGACGTTGGGGTTCTGTTCCAGCTCGCCAATGAGGGCAAGGAAGATGTCGAGGGCTTTGCCGCTGGCAGGGTAGACGCGGTTACCGCGCTCCACCGTCAGCTCCACGCCGCGCTGTTCGAACCACTCCATGAGCTCCGGGGCGAAAAAACGTCCATAGGCGTTCCTCAACCACACACCGCCCGTCTGACCGGGTTTCTTGGTGGTCCCGGCAGTGGAAGAACCTATGTGTGGCAGCGTGTCGCGCAGAGAGTTGGTGTTGGTGAGGTTGCAACGGCCCTTGCCGGTGATGCGCAATTTGCGCCCCGCTTGGTCCATCTTTTCAATGAGCAGCACCTTGCGGCCTTGTTCTGCCGCCGTGCAGGCAGCCATCAGTCCTGCCGCCCCGCCACCTACCACAATGACATCGTAATCCATTTAAATCTTTGCCGAGACGTTGATATAATCGGCCGGGTGGATGCAGAGGACAGGAATCTGCGAGCGGTGGACAATCTGCTGGGCGTTGGTGCCGAGGAATATCTGGCTGATGATGCGGTCTTGCTCGGTGTTGATGACCACGAGGTCGGCCTTGATGTCGTCGCAGTAGGCCATTACCGTATCGCAATAGTTGGAATATGTGCGGGTTTCAACCTGATATTTGATACCCTCTTTCTCCAGATAGTCGATTGATTGCTGCACATAGGTTTTCAGTGTGCCCTCTTCTTCCTTCAGGTCGAGAAGGGCGAGGATATGCACCTCGGAGTCGAAAATCTTGGCCATTGAGGCTGCGGGTGGCACTTTCTGGCGCGAATTGGCGTTGACACGCAGGGGCACCACGATGCGCTCCAACTTCTTGTGGAAGTCGTAACCCTGCCGAACGGTGAGCACGGGACAGGGAGAGTCCTGCACGATGCGCACTGCCTGGCTCCCCATCCAGTATTTCTCGAAACCTGAGGCGCCATTGGTGCCGATGATAATCATCGAGGCCAGTTCGCGTGTGGCGGTGGTGGCGAGGGCGGGAGCCACTTTGCCGTTGGTGATTTGCCAACGCATCTTGCCATATTTCATGGCAGGTTGGTATTTGTCGCAGAGCATCTGCAGCTTGTCTTCGGCCAGATTGGTCATGGTGTCGAGTTGCTCGTCACTGAAGAGGAGCTTCTCTCTGCGTGCCCAGATGAGGATAATGTCGCTCTGGAAACGGTTAGCCACGTCGATGGCCAGTTCCAGTGCCATGTAGGATCCTTCTGAAAAATCGGTTCCAACGATAATCGGTTTCATGTCTTGCTTTTTATGTTAATTCAATAGTTATAACGACATTATTTTACATTTATTTTGTCAGTTTGATAAAAAATAGTATTTTTGCACCATGAATAGTGAATTGGACAGCCGCATTATCTCTGCGCAGGAGAAAGACATAGAACGCGCGTTACGCCCTTCAGGGTTCGACAGTTTCGCTGGTCAGAGGCAGGTGGTGGAGAACCTCAAGGTCTTCGTCCGTGCTGCCAAGGATCGTGGCGAGCCCCTCGACCATGTGCTCCTCTACGGCCCTCCCGGCTTGGGAAAGACCACCCTCTCCAATATCATCGCCAACGAATTGGGTGTCAATATCAAGACCACTTCGGGCCCTGTGCTTGACAAGCCCGGCGATTTGGCCGGACTCCTCACCTCGCTGCAGCCCAACGACGTACTTTTCATCGACGAAATCCACCGTCTCTCGCCTGTGGTCGAAGAATATCTGTACTCCGCCATGGAGGACTTCCGCATCGATATCCTCATCGAGAGTGGTCCCGCGGCGCGTTCCGTTCAACTGAAACTCAAACCCTTTACCCTCATCGGCGCCACCACCCGCAGCGGCATGCTCACCGCCCCGTTGCGTGCCCGCTTCGGCATCAACTGCCGGTTGGAATACTATGACGCCGAGACGCTTACACGGATTGTCAACCGCTCGGCCTCGCTCCTCCAGGTGAAGATTACCTCCGAGAGCGCCATCGAGATTGCCCGCCGCTCCCGCGGCACCCCCCGTATCGCCAACCGCCTGCTGCGCCGTGTGCGCGACTTCGCCCAGGTGAAGGGCGACGGTACCATCACGCTCGACATCGCACGTTACGCGCTGCAAGCCCTCAATGTCGACCGCAACGGATTGGACGATATGGATATCCGTATTCTCTCCACCATTATCGACAAGTTCAAGGGCGGCCCTGTGGGCGTAAACACCATAGCCACCGCCGTCGGCGAAGACGCCGGCACCGTCGAGGAGGTCTACGAGCCCTACCTCATCCAGGAAGGCTACCTCATGCGCACCCCCCGTGGCCGCGAGGCCACCATGCTCGCCTACCAGCACCTCGGCAAAATCAAAACCAACGGCAACCAGCAGGAACTCTTTTAATTTTTTTTGTAGAATATATGAGAACTTTAATCAGAAATATCAAGGAACTGGTAGGGGTGGAATCCACTCCTCAGCTCCGCAAGCAGGGCAAGGAAATGGCCCAGTTGGAAACCGTCAAGGACGCCTACCTCATCATTGAGGACGGCATCATCAAAAAGTTCGGACCCATGAGCGAGTTGGCAGGCGAGGACGCCTGCGCTCCCAGTGTGGTCGACGCCTCCGGCAGGCTGCTCTTCCCCACCTTCTGCGACTCCCACACCCACATCGTCTACGCCAACTCGCGCGAGCATGAGTTCGTGGACAAAATCCGCGGCCTCTCCTACGAGGAGATCGCCAAGCGTGGCGGCGGCATCCTCAACTCCGCCAAAGCCACCGCTGCCGCCTCCGAGGACGAGCTCTACGACATGGCCCGCCAGCGCCTCGACGAGGTGATGCGCCTCGGCACCGGCGCCATTGAAATCAAGAGCGGCTACGGCCTCTCCACCGAGAGCGAGCTGAAGCTCCTGCGCGTCATCCGCCGCCTCAAGGAGTCCTCGCCCATGACCATCAAGTCCAACTTCCTCGGCGCCCACGGCATCCCCATGGAGTATCGCGGCCACCAGGAGGACTATGTCGACCTGGTCATCAACGAGATGATTCCGCGTGTGGCGGCCGAGGGACTGGCCGACTTCATCGATGTCTTCTGCGACCAGGGCTTCTTCACCGTCGACGACACCGCCCGTATCCTCGAGGCCGGCATCAAATACGGCATGCGCCCCAAGATCCACGCCAACGAGATGGCCGTCTCCGGCGGCGTGCAGGTGGGCGTGAAATACAATGCCATCTCCGTCGACCACCTCGAGCAGATGGGCGACGCCGAGATCGAGTGCCTCAAGGGCACCGACACCATGCCCACCATCCTCCCCGGCTGCGCCTTCTTCCTCAACCTGCCCCTCTCGCCGGCTCGCCGCATGATTGAGGCAGGCCTGCCCGTGGCTATGGCCTCCGACTACAACCCCGGCACCTCGCCCTCGGGCAACATGCAGCTCATCCTCTCCATGGCCTGCATCCGCTACCGCCTCACCCCCGAGGAGGCCATCAACGCCACCACCCTCAACACCGCCTACGCCATGGGCGTGAGCAACGAGGTGGGCAGCATCGCTGTGGGCAAGAAGGCCAACTTCTACATCACCAAGCCCATCGCGAGCTACGAGTATATGCCCTATGCCTACGGCGAAAACAAAGTGGAGCGAGTCTTCCTGAATGGAAAAGAAGTATGATAAAAGCTGTTGATATCAACAAGAGTTATGGGGATCTGCATGTCCTGCAGGATATCTCGTTGGAAATCAACCAAGGCGAGGTGGTCTCCATCGTCGGCCCGTCGGGGGCCGGCAAGACCACCCTGCTGCAGATCCTCGGCACACTGGACCATCCCGACAGCGGCACGCTGCTCTATGGCGATATTGAGGTCTCAAAGCTGAAAGAGAAGGAGTTGGCTCGCTTCCGAAACGAGCATATTGGATTCGTCTTCCAAGCACACCACCTCCTGCCCGAGTTCACCGCCTTGGAGAATGTATGCATCCCCGCGCTCATCCGCGGTGTTCCCATGAAAGAGGCCTCCGAGAGGGCCTTGGAACTGCTGACATTCATGAAGGTAGACCACCGCGCCACCCATAAACCGCAGGCCCTCAGCGGCGGCGAGCAGCAGCGTGTGGCAGTGGCCCGCGCCCTGATGAACAAGCCCATGGCTGTGCTGGCCGACGAACCGAGTGGCAACCTTGACAGCCAGCATGCCCGCGAACTCCACGAACTCTTTTTCAGCCTCCGCGAGCAGTACAACCAGACTTTTGTCATCGTCACCCACAACGAAGAACTGGCCGCCATGGCCGACAGAAAAATCACAATCATTGATGGAAAAAACACAGAGTAAACAACAGATAATCTATGGCTTGCGTCCTGTCATCGAAGCCATCGGCAGCGGACAGCAGGTGGAACGCGTCCTGATTCAGAACGGGCTCAATTCCTCATTGCTCAACGAGTTGAGAACCAAGCTCAAGGAACACGATATACCCTTCCAGTACGTCCCAGTGGAGAAACTCAACAAGATGACCACCGGAAATCACCAAGGGGTGGTGGCTACCATCGCTGCGGTGAAGTATCACAGTTTCATGCAGTTGATGGAGACTCTCGAAGAGCCGTCGGTAATCATCTTGCTCGACCATGTGACCGATGTCCGCAACATGGGTGCCATTGCCCGCACGGCCGAATGCACGGGTGTCGCCGCCCTGGTGGTGCCCGACCATGGCAGCGCCGCCCTTAACGAGGATGCCATCAAGACCTCGAGCGGAGCCCTGCTGCGGTTGCCCGTCTGTCGCGAGCAGAATCTGAAAACGGTTGTCAATCTCGCAAAACAATGTGGATATCAGGTGGTTGCTGCTACCGAGAAGGGCGCTGTCCACTACCGTGAGGTCGACTTCCGCCAGCCCACACTCCTCATCATGGGCAACGAAGAGACCGGTATCAGTACCGAGTTGTTGAAAATGAGCGATGTGCGAGCCAAACTCCCCATCGTCGGCGAGGTGGCCTCGTTGAACGTCAGCGTCGCCGCAGGCGTTTTTATGTATGAAGCCCTTGAACAGCGCCTAAAAAGCTGAATTCCAATATATTATTACCTAATAAGCCCTTTTGGACCAGGAATCCGGAAAGGGCTTTTTTCTTGTTGTCTATAACAGGTTGACAATTAGCGCTTTCTTGGTATCAACTCTTTCCCAACTCCTTACCATCTCCCTACCAACTCCTACCCATCTCCTACCATGGTGGGAGATGATAGGGGGAAGGCAGGGAGGAGGTAGGGTGATGGGGTGGGGAATGGCCTGACGGGGTAGCATGTGGAAGATAAAAAAATGTTAAAAATGTTAAAAATGTGAGCCTAAAAGAGCTGTTTTGACTCTTTATAGTGAATGAGGGAAGAATGTGTGATGTAGTTTTTAGATAATTTTATATATATTTTGCGTGTATATTTAAAAAAGTTCGTATATTTGCGTTTGATTTATACCCTGCAGAAAGGTAGGGTATAGTGTATGTAAATGACTGAAAATTATTGAGAAATAAGAATAAAAAAATATAAACTATGAAGCTCAGATTCTTTTTTGCGAGTTTGATTTTCCTATTTTCGGGCCTTGTGGCGCGAGGACAGGTGCAGGAAATGTACTATCAAGGTTTCGAGACTGGCGAGACGCAGGCCTTCACGATGCAAGGAGGCACCGAAGGCTACAGCACCACGTACTACATGGGCGGCAGCCGCTCGATGTACATCACGCAGTCGAGTACCGGAGATGTGACGTTGTTGCTCAGTGAATTGGATTTCACACAGAACACGTCGCTGCGCTACATCAGCCTTGAGTTTGACCAAATCTGCGATGTGGCGTCGAATGGTACGAATCCCGTGTGCCGTATTTTCTACAAGCGAGCCAACGAGCCCGAGTCGCAGTGGCATTCGTTGACTTCGCAGTATTACGACATGACCGACGGCGGTTCGTCGAACTTCGGCCAGTTGAGTTCTTTTGCCCGAAACTCGTATCCCGATTGGAGTGGGACGATGAGCAACGAATCCTGGAAGAGCGAGCGTTTCAACCTGAACGACGTGATGACCGCTGCGGTGGCCACCAGCGAGAGAAAGTTGATGATCAAGTTTGTGGTGAAGCAGAACACTGTTTCGGGTGTGGCCAACGGCCGTTGGTATTTGGACAATATCAGGGTGCGTGCGAGCTCGAGCATGATGATTCACCCGAACATCAAGATGGTGAGCTATCCCGACGGCTACTACCATCCCAGCAGCCGTGGTGCACGCATCGAACTTGAAGCGACGACGACCATCTCGGCGGGTATCAATCCCGACTCGGTGTATCTGTTCTATCGCGTGGGCAGCGACCCGACGCCGATACGTATGCCGATGACACCGGTGGCCGGTACCAGCAACCGTTATGGTGCCACCATCCCGTTCCATGGCTATGACACGACGATGGCTTTCTATTGTGTGGTGCGCGACGCCACGTCGAACGCCAACATGGAGATTTATCCCCGTGCCGGCACGACTTATTGGTGGATAGAATATGCATGTATACGAGGTGTGGAGCAACCGGGATTGGCTACGGAACAATTTACGGGAACGCAGAGCAACAGCCTCTTCCCCTTCTCGTCCGAAGCCGACGGCCGCAGCGAGTGGGTGTTCGACTCGGCCCTGTTGGCGAATGCCGGCTATGGGCCCGGTCAGATGACGGCCCTGCGCTTCACCGTGGCTTCGCACACCAACACCGTTACCCATCCGCGTCTTCAGGTGAGAATGAAGAATGTGCCGACGAACTACCATCCCGACATGTCGATTACGGCCAACTATCCCTTCACCCTGTCGGATTACATGCAGGTGGTCTACGACAGCCCGTTCACCATTACGGAGGCCAACACCGGCGGCGAGCAGACAATGCTGTTCCAGGACACGTTCTATTATGCCGGCAAGGATATCGTGATGCAGCTGACTTTCAACGGCGATGTGAACGCTACGGCGACAGCGATACGCATGATTCCCACCACAGCCCAGAAGGCCAGTATCTACTCGGTCGACGGTGACGAGGGTTACGGCGCCAACCCCTTTGTGTCGGGTATGGAGATTGCCACCGAGTCGGCCAATATGCGTCCGGCTTTGGTGATGACACAGCGGAAAAACCTGCCGCTGCTCTATGATATGGGAGTGAGCGAGCTGGTAAGCCCGAACTATGACATCCCCATGACGCAGCGTCCGGGCAGCCTGACGGTGAAACTGAAGAACTTCGGCGCCCTGCCGGTGAACGGTGTCAGGGTGAGCTACAAGATAGACGACAATGTGACAGGCTACTACGACTGGACTGGCACGTTGGCCGGTGGAGCCGATCAGAACATCACTATCTCGAACAGCATCAACCTTGCAGCCGGTTTCCACACACTGAAAGTGTGGGTGGAGGACACGCTGACCGTGGGAGCACAGCAGATTCGCGACCACGAGCCCTATAATGACACCTCTTTCTCGGAGTTCATCGTTTGCGACGGCCCGATGAACGGTGTGCGTCGCATAGGAGGTGCCAATGCCGATTTCAACTCCATCGAGGAATTTCTCTTTGCGGTGAGCCGCTGCGGAGTGGACGACAGCTTGGTGGTGAAGCTCGCCCCCGGTGAGTACCAACCCTTCAAGATGCCCTATGTGAATGGAGCTACGGCACTGCATTATGTCGTCTTTGAGCCTGTGAGCGGCAATGTGACTTTCGTGTCGAACGACACGGCAGTCTCGATGGTCGACCTCACGGATGCCACTTGTGTGCGCTTCCGCAACATCAGGTTTGTGCGCCGTGCCGCCCCGCTGACCAACATGGTGGAGCTGGGAGTCAACAGCGCCAACTGCCACTTCTACGGTTGCTCGTTCATCGACAGTGTGGCCAATCCCGCCGCCAACATGCGTATCAATGCGCTCATCAGCTCGGGTTACTGCAACAGCATGTTGATTGACAATTGTACCTTCGTGGGTGGCAAGACCGGCGTGGATGTCAGAGGCCAGGCCTCCGACATATTGTCGACAGGCAACGTGGTGCGCAACAGCCACTTCGAGAACCAGAACGAGTGCGCCGTCAACGCCACCAACCAGAACGGTGTGGTGATTGAGAAGAACGAGATGTACGACGTGTTGGGCAACACCAACTATGTGTTGCTGCTCAACGAGTGTGCCGGACAGACCCGTGTGATGGCCAACAAGGTATACACAAGCCACGGCGCCGGCGCCATCGCCCTGAACAGCGTGACGGGTACGTCGGCTGTGCATGCGCTGGTGGCCAACAACATGGTGGTTTGTAACGATGACGGCAACTCCAATCTGATGCGTTCGCCCTTCAATGTCATTACTGCCAACTATGCCGACGTGGTCTACAACTCGGTGAAGATGACAGCCCCTCAGCGTAACAACATCGCCGCCGTGAGTTTCGGTGGCGGCACGCTGCAGAACAGCCGCTTCTTGAACAATGTGGTGGTGACGCTCGACAATACCAACTATGCCATGAACTATGTGCCCGGCACCCAGACGACCAACCAGGTGGGACACAATGTGTACTACTCGCTGGGCGCGGTGATGAACCGCAAGGCCGGTGCTACCTATATCGACATGGCTGCCTGGCGACTGGGCGAACCTGACGACTCTCTCTCTGTGTCGGTCAACCCCAACTTCTTGAATGGATCGCGTGTCGACCTGCGCACCTTCAACCGTTTGGTGAAGGGTGTCGGTATCCCTCTGGCCACGGTGCCGACCGATATGTTCGATACGGTGCGTAGCACTACGGCCACCTGTCCGGGAGCCTTCGAATTCTCTTCGTTGGGCTACGACTTCGAGCCCGAAGCCATGGTGAGCCCTGTGGCAGAAAGCTGCCACATGCCCCAGCCGGTAGAGTTGGTGGTGCGTTTGCGCAACAGCGGTACTAACGCCTATAACGGCAGCGGTCTGAGCTTGGGCTACAAGGTGGGCAATGGCGCTACCCATACGGTGGCTATCACGACGCCCGTTCCCGCCGAGGACACTGTGACCATCGCCACGGGTGCCTCCCTGTCTCTACCCCCCAACACCAACAGCGACGCCACATACGACATTCAGGTGTGGACCATCTTTGCCAACGACCCGAACCAGACCAACGATACGAACGTCTTCCAGGCAATCAGCAAGTATCATCCTGCCAAACCCAACGATGACAGTGTACTGATTGCTTATGCCACCGCCGCCACCATCACACCCACCAGTGGTGTGTCCCAGTGGCAGGTGTATAACAGCACATCGGCTCCGCGACCCAAGTCGGAAATCTATTGGTATCGCGATACCAATGACGCTGCCCCGTTCTTTGTGGGCAACACGCTGGTGACCGATACCGTCCGCATGGACACCACCTTCTACTTCCGCCAGAAGAGAAACAAGGCCATTGTGCGTATTACCCAGCTGGAGTTTGCCCATGCCAACAACACCGTGGGCTTGACTCCTGCAATGCCCTATTGGATGTCGAATAGCCGAAAGATTGCCTTGCAGCTCACCAACGTGGGCGATGCTCGCGCCAACCTCTTCGGCGACACCATCCAGACCATCTCGCCCACGTCGAGCCTCAACAATAAGTTGTTCGTCTTCACCGACAGTGTCTTTATCGAACCCGGTCAGTCGCTGGTGGTGCAGTATGCCACAGGCAACTCGGCCAATCCCACGATGACCATCCACACGGGTTCGGCAGGCTTCACGGTGGCCTATAACTCGAAGGTGGCCTTTGTCTACCGCCATGGCGGCAAGATTGAGGATGCCGTGGCCATGAACAACATCGGTGAGTCGTCGACACAGGCTATTACCTGGGCCAATAGCGGAGTTCCCTCTTATGTGTGGAGCGGCGCGGGTGTGAATGTTTCCACCTCCAACACCGCCGCCGGTCTCATCCGTACCAACTTCAACGGCAACTCGCTCGACTGGACCATTGCCTCGAATGCCAACCCCATGTTCCTCAACACGAACAACTCAAGTTGGATTCGCTACACGGACAACGGCTGCGAGGGCTATTTCGCAAAGTACAAAGTGAAGCTTCTGGCACCTCCCACGGCCGATTTGGATCTGGAGGCTCCGGTGCTGCCCGAGAGTGCCTGCGGCATGGGTATGGAGAATATCTCGGTGAGAGTCCACAACTATGGTATCCAGAGTGTCAACGGCGTGGTGCTTCACTATTGCGCCGGTGGTGACACGGTGACCGAGAATGTTTCGCAGACTATCCCCGCCAATGGCTATATCTCCTATACTTTCAGCAATCAGCTCAATATGAGTTTCGGCAACGACTCGTTGGTGACGGTGAAGGTGTGGGCCGATTCAATTGGTGTTGACCCGACGAACGTCAACGACACCAGCATTGCCACTGTCTGGGTACCCTATACTCCCGCAGCTCCCGCTGCCATGGCTGCGCGTACGGTTTCGTATGCCACGGCCGATACCGTCACTCTTGCAACCGTCCCCAACGTTATCCCGGTGTGGTACGACTATGACGGCACCATCGTCGACACGGGTTACACGCACATCTCGGAGATACTCTATGTGGGTGGTACATGCGGGGTGAGCTACATGGTGACCGACCCCTCTTCCGCTATCGTAGGTACGGGTGCTTCGCAAAATGCCAACACGGCATTCCCGGCGCCCTATCAGCCCGGAAGCAAGTTTGCCAAGCAACAATATATTTATAGCGCGAGCGAACTGCGGGCTGCCGGATTGAAGCCTGGCAACATCGACTCGCTGGCTTTCGAGTTGAAAGCTATTCTGGGTTCAAATGTGAACTCCATCTCTTTCAATGAATATTCCATCTACATCGGTTCCACCGACGACACCATCTTCAGCGGCAACACCGACTGGAAGAATGCCCGTTTGGCCTATAGCCGCGCACCGTTTGTCATCACGCAGGCGGATTGCAACACATGGGTAACCCATCGCATGGACAATCCTTACTACTGGGATGGAGAATCCAGTGTCGTGGTGCAGATTGTCCACCGTATCGCCACAGCTGTGACAACTGGCGTCAAGTCGGCCTACACGGTGAAGAACAATACCGCCCTCACAAAGAACGGCTCTGCCGAATTGTCGCCTTCGACGGCAGAATATGTCGGTGCGGGTAGCCGTAGCGGCAACCGCCCCAACATCCGCATCAACGCAACCATGTTTGGCTGCACCAGCGCAGTTACCCCCTACGACATTCAGATGGTCAACATTCCGTCGGTCGACATGGCAGTGCTGTGGCCCAACGGTGTGGATACGCTTGAGTACAACTCCTGCAACGACATCGCCATCTATGCCAATGTCCGCAACCAGGGCGCTACAGATGCCGCTGGCACCAAATTGTACTACTACTACGACGCATTACCCGTCGACAGCGTCACCGTGAGCACCACCATTGTAACGGGTGCCACTCAGAATGTGATGCTCTTCAGCCGCCATATGACTCCCGGACGTCACACCGTGAGGGTTATTGTCTCGGCTCCCGGCGACAACATCTCCTCCAACGACACCATCGTACGCTCCTTCATGGTTCGTTTCTGCAACGGTTCCTACACCATTGCTCCCACAGGTGGTGACTACCAATCCTTCGGCGAGGCTATTGACACACTGAACATTGTGGGTATCCAAGGTCCGGTGGTCTTCAACGTGGCTCCCGGCACCTATAACGAGCAGGTGGTCCTGAACAATATTCCCGGTTCATCGGCCGAACACACAATCGGCTTTATCGGCACCGGCGACAGTGTGTTGCTCACCGCAGCCACCACACAGGACCTCAACTATGTGATGCTCCTCGACAGCGCCTCCTATGTCACCCTCTCCAAATTCCGCATCGAGGCACGTCCCACCGCTTCCGGTAATGCAGGCAACTATGGCAATGCCCTTGTAATGCAGAAAGGTAGTCATATTACCATCGACAGCTTGACCGTCAGGGTCAAGGGCTCTCTCAACAATGTCAATGGCTCCTGCGTGGTACTGATGGGCGACATCTCAAACCTTGTCTTCACAAACAACGTCTGCGACAGCGGCTACTACTCGTTGCGTTCCATGGGAACATTGCTTAACTACAATGATATGACTATCACGGGCAATGTGTTCGGCAACTTCTGGTACCAGGGCATCAACCTTCGCGGAGTGAACAACCTTATGGTCAATTCCAACGAAGTGAAATCGGGTATCATTGCTTCCAACGTTACGGGCCGTGGCCTCACGGGCATCTATTTGGCTCAGACGAGTGGTGTATTCTCGTTGCAGAAGAACAAGATTTACCTCATCGATGGCAAGAACGGCGGTAAACGAGGCATCCAACTCGAGAACGTCAACTGTATTGCCAGCAATCCGGGCCTGGTGTCCAACAATATGATTAGCTGCTCGGGTACGGGTACCGCGGGCCTCACCCCACAGAAACCCTCCGGAATCTGGATTGACAGCTCTTCGTCGTATCTCAATGTCTATTTCAACACCATACGTGTTTATTGTGGCAACATTACCGGCGCCTACTCGGAAAACAGCTATTCCTTCTATGCCGGACCCACAATTTCACATGTCCAGGTGATGAACAACATCTTCTCCAACTTCAGCAAGGGATACGCCTATTATGTCTCCGAGAACAACACCATCAGCATCTCCAATTACAATGCCTATTATACCGAGAGTACCCGTCCGTTGCAGTGGAAGTTGCTCTGCAACGACCTTGCTGCCCTCCAAAACAGCAACAGCGACGATGGTAACTCGGTCTTCTCAGAACCCTATTTCGTCTCCGACCATGACCTGCACCTGGTGATGACCAACTATGCCGGCATTGCCCAGTACAATGCCGATGTGCCTGACGATATCGACAATGTAGTCCGTCAGCAGGTCCCCGGTCCCACTATTGGCGCCCACGAGATGAGCGTTGTTACCCACGACATCGCTGTTGTCCGCATCATTGAGCCTCTCATGCCTGCCAACCTCAACTTCAACCCGCCTAACAATATGCCGCCGCACATCGAGTCTGACACTGTGCGCGTCGTTGCCCAGTTCTACAACAATGGTCTTGCGCCCGAAAGCAATGTCACTTGGTATGCCTACCTTGAGGGTCACGAGGCTGCCACCCGCACCGTGACGAGAAACCTCGGCAACTTTGCTCCCGGTCAAACCAAGATTGATTCGGTGATGATGCCCACGACGTTGGGTATCAAGGACTCCAACATCATCCATGTGGTCGCTGTCCTGGCAGGCGACAATGAGCCTGCGAACAACGACCGTACCGGAGATATGTATTTGGCTCCCGCCTTCAACCTTGCCGCTTCCCGCATGTCGACCGACCACACTGGTTGCAACATGGAAAACACCATTGTCAGGATTCATGTCAAGAACGAGGGTTTCAAAGATGTCCCTGCAGGTACCACCTTCAAGATTGGCTTCCATCCCGAGATTACCAGCCCCGCTAACCTTACCATCTCTACCATGCCCGACACCGTTGAGGAGAACACCACCCTCGCCAATCCGCTGTTAATGGGTCAAACGGCCACCATCAACTTCTCGCAACCGGCCAACTTCTATCCCACCAACCAATCGGTCGACATCAAGTTCCGCCTTATGGGTTGGGTCAATTACCTCTACGACATTACCCAGACCAACGACTCTACTTCCAAGACCCAAGCCAGTCAGTCGCCTATCATTGATGCTTTCTTCTCGCCCACACCGCCCGTCGGCTACGACACCATCATGCCTTATGGCACCTGGGGCGCTGTCCGTGCATCGCAGGAGAATAGCATCCCCATCCGCTGGTATCGCGACACTACCTCCACATTCTTCTTCCCCGCCTCCAACCAAGTGACAGTCAATACAGCCAACTACAACCGTTCGACCCTCTGGAACAATACGCCCCAGTACTTCCACGACTCCACCTATTATGTCAACTGCGTCTCCTCCAAGAACTGTCCCAGCCACTTCACCCCGGTACATGTCTACATAGACAATCTCTACGAGAACGATATAGCCTTCGAGGAGGTTCTGGCACCTCTCGGTGGGCGTGTCTATATGGAGAACGACACCGTCCGCATCCGTATCGCCAACTACGGCACACGCTCGCAAACCAACATCCCTGTGGCCTATCGCCTCAAACGTGGCAACAATGTCCTTCAGGATGTCTACGAGATTTGTCACGCCACCATTCCTGCCGGACAGACCTATGTCTATACCTTCGACTCGCTGCTCACCATTCCCACTCCCACGCAGAGTCAGAGCTACTCCCTCCAGGTTTGGACCGACCTCACCACCGATGCCGTACGTCGTAACGACACTATCCGCTATCCCTGGACCTTCAGCTCCCTTCCCGAGAGCACCTACAATCCCTCAAAACCTGGCAGCCCCACCTTCGACATCACGCGCGTATCCTTTAATGAATTCGACTTCGAATGCCCGCAGCTTGGTCGCGGTCTTACCGACCTGGCCACCTTCGCCGATCCCGACTATCCCGTGGTTCATGTCAACCGTGGCCTCACCGATTCGATCATCGTTCAGGTGTCGCCCCTCGATGCCACCGCTCAGGCCGAGCGTCTCAAAGTTTGGGTCTTCATCGATTTCGACCGTAATGGCTTCTTCACCAACGACGAGGCTGTTGTCAATGGTGATGCGTTCTACGACAACGCCATCTACTCCAACCAAATCTCCATTGCCCCCAACGCCTCCTTCGGCTACATGCGCATGCGCATCGCCGTGGGCACCTATGCCGACTTCACCAACACCACTACAGCTCTCAACAATGGTGGCATCCCGGCCGACAAGGATGGACACAACATCGATGTGCTCCTCTTTGTCGATCCCGAGCCCCCGGCACTCGACCTCGCTGTCACCCAGATTGTATCTCCCCGCAGCTACCTTATCCGTGACGAACAGCCTCGCGAAATCTCGTTCCGCATTGCCAACAAAGGCACCATGCCCATCAGCAATCCGGAATTCAGCTATCGCTTTGTGGCCGACACCGTCGATCCCACGGCTCAGGGCACTGTAACCTACAATGGTACCCTCCAACCCGGCACCAGCGCCGTCCTTACCCTGCCTGCCCACATCTTCCCCTTGGGAGTATCCGACCTCAACATCTGGCATGATCTCGATGGAGACGAAAACCGCGATAACAACTCCATCGAGTTCCAGTACAACCGCTTCCGCATTATCCAACTGGTCCTCGACGACGATTTCGAAGGCGAGAACAAATGGTATGCGCCTAAGGGATATAACCGTTACACACACAACTACTGGGAGCGTGGTATCCCGGCCAAGCAGCGCCTCAACGCGGCCTACTCCGATTCCAACGCTTGGGTTACCGACCTCCACGAACCTATCGTCACCGGCAAGCGTGGTAATGTGAGCTACCTCTACAGCCCCATCATCAACATCGCTCAGATCAAGGCCGATACCATCTCCTTCCGCCTCCGCCGCAACCTTACCAACGGCAGTGCCCTCCGCCTCGAGTTCTACAACTTTGAGAACAAATGGGTCAATGTCGATGTCGACTCGCTCACCAACTGGTACAACAATACCGACGATGCCTGCTTCGACAACTCCACTACCGGCGCCGGCTACAACTACTACTGGATACCCTCCGTCCGCATCTCCGGCGAATACAACGAGCTCCTCCAGTTCCGTTTCGTCTACACTACGCCTATGGGCACCTCTACCACAGCCTCCTATGGTGAAGGCTGTGCCATCGACGACTTCCATGTCGGCCGCGCTCGTCGTAAGATCGATGCCGGTGTTATAGACATCACCTATCCCACCGCTCCCGCCTATGGTCAGACCATCTGCCCCGAAGTCGTTGTCTACAACTATGGTACCGACACCCTCCGTCACATCGACATGGGCTACATCCACTACGGTACCTACCTGCCCAAGGAATCGCATTTCGACTGCCTCATCCCGCCTGAGTGCTCCGATACCTTTGCTTTCACCTCCTCGTTCGTTGTCGCCAGCGACTTCCCCGATACGTTCAGCATCACTGCTTTCACCTCTATCCAGGAAGACATCTACAACAACAACGACTCCTGCACGCGGAGCTTCCCCCTCAGCCCGCTGGGTAACGACATCAGCGCCCACGGCTTCGTCTACCCGCTCGACAATGCTGTCGCCGGCGACTCCCTCCAGGTCACTCTCCGCATCCGCAACTTCGGCTCCGACCCCATCGCCACGGCCACTGCCAGCTACTTCGTCAACGGACAGGAACCCATCGTCGAGGAAATCGACTTTAATGCGCTCCTGGGACGCCCGCTCCGCTCCATGGAATACTTCAACTACACGTTCTCGCAACGCTTCCGGGCTTCCATGGGTGTCATGAAAATTACCGGCGTTATCAAGAGCCCCCAGAACGACTACATCTACAACGACACTGTCTCCAAGCGTGTCGAAGGTATCAACTCTGTGCTCGACTTGGCGGCAAGCGCTATCATCGTCGACACGTCCGACCACAATGTGGTGCGCATCTCCCTCGTCATCGAGAACCAGGGTGCCCGCGGCGCCAACGGCTTCGAGGTGGCCTACTATATCGATGGCGACACCAACACTGTTGTCCGCGAAATCTATGGTCGCAGCCACCCGCTGCCGGCCCTCCAGACAGGCTACCACACCTTCGACCAGACGCTGCCCAACCGCTCCGCCGGCTATTCCAATGTCACGGGATTCCTCCACATCGTTGGCGATAACGACAACTCCAACGACACCACCAGCGCCTTCGCCGTCCAGCATCTCGACATTGAGCTCCTCAAGCTCATCGTCGTCGAAAATGCCGCACCCAACTGCATGGTGATTGCTGTCTTGCGCAACAATGGCAACATCCCGCTGCTCACTGGTCAGTTCCAGCTCAAGTTCAACATCAATGGTGAGAACTTCACTGTCAACTTCCCCCACCGTATCGAGCCCGGACAGACCATCTATCACCCCTTGGTGGATCAGCAGAACCCCAACAGGTATCGTATCCAGAAGAGCCCGAACCGTACTTATGTCGGCAACGCTACGCTCGTTCACCCAAACGATATCGAAAACACCGACAACAATCAGACCAACCTCATCGAGATTCGTGGCTATTGGGAAGGTGTTCCCTTCGTCGAGACCAACACCTTGGTCCTCGACCAGAACTACCCCAACCCCTTCGACGACCGTACCACCATCCCCTTCTCGCTGCCCAACGAGGCCAATGTGCGCTTCTTCGTCATCGACGCCATGGGCCATATCGTCAACACCTTCACGCAGCACTATCCCGCCGGTGCTCAATCCATTGTCATCGACATGGCCAGCTATCCTTCCGGCATCTACTACTACGGTATCGAAGTCGACGGCAAGCGTCTCATGAAAAAGATGCTCCTCCGCTGATGCTGCAACGTTTCTTGGACTACATCGACCGGCAACACCTCTTTCCTCCTGGAAAGCAGGTGTTGCTGGCTGTTAGTGGTGGCCGCGACTCCGTCTGTCTGGCCCATCTCTGCCACCAGGCCAGGCTCCCCTTCGCCGTGGCCCACTGCAACTTCCACCTCCGCCCCGGCGACTGCGACCGCGACCAGCAGTTCGTCGCCCGTCTGGCCGACGGCTACGGCGTGCCCTTCCACACCGTCGATTTCGACACCCGCGCCTATGCCGCCGCTCACGGCCAGAGCCTCGAGGAGGCCGCCCGCGAACTGCGCTATGAATACTTCGCTCAACTCTTAACGCTCAACTCCCAACTCTCACCCGTTGTCGCCACCGCCCACCATCGCGACGACTCCATCGAGACCTTCTTCCTCAACCTCTTCCGCGGCACCGGCATCTCCGGCCTCCATGGCATCCGCCCCGTCTCGGAATTAAGAATTAAGAATTTAGAATTAAAAATCATTCGGCCCTTATTGCCTTTCTCGCGGGCCGAAATCGACGCCTATATTGCCGGGAACAACCTCGACTATGTCGAGGACTACACCAATGCCGAGCTCGACGCCCGGCGCAACCAAATCCGCCTGCGGCTGCTGCCGCTGCTCAGGGAGCTCTATCCCTCCCTCGACGTCACCATGGCCGCCAACATCGAGCGACTCCACGACACCGAACTATTATATAAGGAATATATATCGCAACTTCGCTCCCGTCTTGTCAAACCCTACCCCTCGCACCTCCCAGGCCTCCCCTTCGAAATCCTCTCCATCGACCTCCCGTCGCTAATCTCCTTGCCCTCTCCCGCCCATTCCTTGTTGTTTGAGCTTCTTCGCCCCTACGGCTTCAATGGTGCCACCGTCTCCGACATCCTTGCTGTCGTGGAACGCGGACAGATTCCCGGCTCCAACCCCTCCGGACAAATCTTCTACTCGTCGACCCATGTCGCGGAAATCCATCGTGGGGACCTCCTCGTCGCTCCTCAGACAGAACCTGTCCCCGGCCGCCACCCCCATCCAGGCGACCGCGTCGTCAAGCAACCGGGCAACCGGTCAAAAGGCCGCCTCCTCAGCGACTATCTCAAAGACTTGGGACTTCCGCGCATCGAGCGCAAGCATTTGTTAATTGGTGATTTTTCTCACGGCGATGAGCCTGTCGGCCCTGTCGCTGGGCTCACGGTGGTAGACAAAGATGGTATACGTGTTGGGTGTCTCCCGGTGATCGCCCTCTAAACGCTCCGTCGCGCTCTCTCCACTCTTCGCCCCTGAATCGTAGCTTGTTGCCAATAGCTGGTATGAATAGTATCCCTGTTTCAGCAGCAGCCGCTTCACATAGGCCTTGTACTCGGGAATATATTCCATGCGGCTTGCCGAGTCGAGCTTCCAGTCGGTCAGTTGCCCCACCACGTAGACGCTCCGGTCGAGCATCGGCTGCGCCATGGGCAGGCTGATGTTCACCCACACATAGTCGGCTTGCAGCGTCTTGTTCTGTCGGTCCCACACGTTGACCTTCATTCCTCCGTTGAGGGTTTTCTCGCTGAGGTAGTGTTTCTTGCTGCGGTCCTCTTCCGGACGCACCATGGCAAACACCTCGCCGCCGTATTCCTCGATGCGCACGATGTTGTACATCGGCGAGCGGAGGTTGCTGCAGTCGAAATAGCGGAATGTGTTGCCGCCGGTGAAGATGTTCTGCTGGCGGAAACGGTAGGCAAGCCCGCGGCCCTCGTAGCCGCTGAACTCCAGCCATCGGGCGTTGTCCTCACGCCCGTTCTGCTGCATCAGCACCCGCTCGTATTCCGGCCGCAGCTGCGGAACGGAAAGATTCTTCATTCTTAATTCCTCATTCTTAATGGTTACGTCCACCTCCTGCCGTTTCATAATCTCCATTCCATCGTAGGGCCTCGTCACCTCGGCATCCACGCTCGCACCGCCCTCGTCGACCCAGAAGCGCCGCGAGAGCAGCGTGTCGCCCTCGCTGTTTACCACATAGACCGCATAATTGCCTGAGTGGATGAATCCTGAGTAATTTGCCGGAATCATCTGGTGGTAGTGGATAAAGGAACGCAGGGTGGTGAACGAGAACTCGATGTTCTCAATCTCGCCATTTTCGAAACCGTACATGAACTCGTGAGGCTCCAAGTCGTCGCGGTGCCAGTCGGCGTCGCAGTGAACTATCGTATAGTGCAGATTTTCAGCCTCGTCGGCCAGCACGTCGAACTGCAGCAGCATCCGCTCCTTGGCCATTCCGTCGGCGCCCATCGTCAGCACCGGAGCCTCCAGCTCCACGCCGCTGCGCGTCAGCGTCACCGTCTTCACGTCGGCCCGCCATGCTGAGTCCGTCACCCTCGCCTGACCGCTGGCGACGAGCCACATACAGCTGATTACCAATATGGTAATTGTTTTTTTCATACTGCAAAAATACAAAAAAAAAATAATATGGCAAAACCCCGAAAAAGAGTCATTTTCCCATGTTTGTAAAACGCTGACAATTAGTATTTAGTAAGGACCAACTCTTTCCCAACTCCTTACCATCTCCCTACCAACTCCTACCCATCTCCTACCATGGTGGGAGATGATAGGGGGAAGGCAGGGAGGTGGTAGGCCGGTGCCACCCTTATGCCTCCAGTCCGGTAGTTGGCAAATATTATTTGGTGGGTTCAGAATAATTTTGTAATTTTGCATGCAGCAATGCGAAGGGCTTGTTTTTTTGTGTTGATAATAAATATAGTATAAAAGTATACAATTTTGTGGTCCACAAAGTTGTGAACTTTTCAAAAAAAGTCGTATCTTTGCAGTTTAATTTTTTAGCAGACATTGATGGAGAAAGTATATATAGAGACATATGGATGCCAGATGAATTTCGCTGACAGCGAGGTGATTGCAGCTATCTTGACGAAGGCGGGATACGGCATCGGAGAGAGTGTCGAGGATGCGGATTTCATCCTCATCAACACCTGCGCCATTCGCGACAACGCCGAGCAGAGGGTGCGTCACCGTGTGCGCGAGCTGAAGGCCATGCAGAACAGGCGGCACAACCTCAGGGTGGGGGTGCTGGGCTGTATGGCCGAGCGTCTGCAAAGCCGTCTGATGGCCGAGGAGGAGAATGTGAGTTTTGTGTGCGGTCCCGACGCCTACCGCCGTTTGCCGGGGATGCTGGCACAGGTGCGCAAGAATGAAGAATTGAGAGTTAAGAATGAAAAATTGGCCGAGGTGGAGCTGAGCACCACCGAGACCTATGCCGACATCGAGCCGGTGCGCCTGGCGTCGAACGGCATCTCGGCATATATAAGCATCATGCGTGGCTGCCAGAACTACTGCACCTACTGCGTGGTGCCCTACACGCGCGGCCGCGAGCGCAGCCGCGACCCGCAGACCATCGTGAACGAGGCACGCACGCTGTTCGAAGGCGGCTACCGCGAGGTGACGCTGCTGGGACAGAACGTGAACAGCTACCGCTGTGGCGAGGTGGGCTTCCCGGAATTGATGGAGATGGTGGCGGAGGTGGATCCGCGCCTGCGGGTGCGCTTCGCCACGTCGCATCCTAAGGATCTGAGCGACGAGCTGCTGAAGGTGATGGCGCGGCACGAGAATATCTGCCGCTGCATCCACCTGCCTGTGCAGAGCGGCAGCGACCGTATGCTGAAGGCTATGAACCGCAAGTATACGGTGGAGTGGTACCTCGACCGCGTGGCCGCCATCCGCCGCTATCTGCCCGAC